>Ga0208942_1000046_pt1 | contig 56054 bp, 58 predicted proteins | sample GreLakmeSU08MSRF_FD_187704 | JGI IMG/M metagenome (GOLD analysis project Ga0208942, IMG submission 187704) | Freshwater lentic microbial communities from great Laurentian Lakes, MI, USA - Great Lakes metaG SU08MSRF (SPAdes) | ecosystem: Environmental > Aquatic > Freshwater > Lake | place: Great... | reverse complement strand
TTGGATGTAATACTTATAGAGGGGGATATACTTAAGTAGGGGGAGAAGAGGTTCTCGAGGGACCAAGTGCATCAGGATGTACTCAGAGACTGATCTCATCGATATTAGGCATTAGATGTGTACACAGCTTGTGAATAGGGTGTACACAAGTGTAAGAGATAGATAGAAATATATGCTTTTATAGATGTTGTACTGGGACCCCCCCTGGAAAGGGACTTTAAAAGGGGTTCTGTTAACAAAAATCTATAATAGGTCTGTATATCTCTATTATTATAATATTGACCCTATAGTAGGTGTGTAGTGGTATTGTGTATACCTAGCATTTGTATACTTGAGACAAGTTCTTTTTTGCGGCGATCTTGAATCTATTATTTTTTATAATAAGATAGATGCCGGCTAAAATTAAAAAGCTAGTATAAGCCCAACCACTAAGCCTATACTAGCTATCAGATGCAGGTATCAAACCCGAAGGTCTATATTGTACATTCTCTTAAAGTCTCTTCTCATAGGATGCAGAGCTGACTCTGTGCCATGAGTGGTGTACATGGGTCCTTCGATAGTTGAAGGGGGCACTATTTTCCAGACCCCTGATTTGCACCTAGTGACTTTAAACCCTAACCGATTTAATTCGATTAGTACTTTCTTCATTGCTGAAGATTGATGTTGGCGAGGCATGCTCGTATTCTCCTTCGGTTGAATTTGCACTTTACCTGACTAGTATATGTTATCACGTATACCATCAGGATGCAACTTCCCTGTGGAGAATATTATACGGCTCCAGCACGAACAAAAAAGTTCGGCTGTCGCCTTTCTAGTAAGAAAAAAAGGGGGATACTACCGTACAGTCCATTACAGACAATACGATAGTATCCACTCCTGTTCATCAACAATAAGTTGTTCTAACTTTGTATGAAGTTTAAAAAAAGCCATATTACTAATAGTTCGTTGAGTGTCCCCCAATTGTCAGCGCTTCTCGTCTGATATATTGGGGAACAACAACTATGGTAGGTGCAAAACCTATTTAGAAAGGCATCTCATCAGTTGCAGCAGGTGCTACAGCTGTTGTTGAGTTTGCCTGAGCCGAGTTAGACCAGAGGTCACACGGAACATCAGTGCCATTTACAACCATTGTAAAGCGACCACACGGTGCGTTTACTGGATCATAGATGTCCTGCTTTTCTTGTGCACCAGATGGTGTAACTTGAATGCGTTGCTGACTGCCCGACCAGTTGGAAACCCATTGGCGTGACAATTGCATAAGTTTCTGACGCTTTTCTTCAGCATCTTTGATCTTAGCTTGGCTCAGTGTATCCATTTTCTCACTGAGTACATGTGCTTGCAAGCGCAAACCATATACACGTTGGAAAGTGTCAACTGCTGAGTCTACCAAGTTCAAGAAACCTTGATTTGTGCGTGACTTACTACGGTCAGTGGTGCCGAGCTCAAATGAGTTCAATGCAACACCAGTCTTATGCTGATAAGCAGCAACGATTCGGCCTGGGGTTTCAATGCGACCAGTAACGTCAACTGCTCCTGCAGATTTGAATGCGTTAATAGCGTGCTTGAAACCATCTTCGTTAGCACCGAACTGCTGGAAGAACAGTGGCATACCGTTAGCGAAGTTCATACCCAAGCTACCAAGGCTTGCGACGAACTTGTCACGGTCTACAACTTTACCAGTGTCAGTCAAGAAGGTGTGCAAGAGATCAATAATGTTGATTTCTTGTCCTTCATTGGTGATGCTGATATCCATCTTGACTGGGTTCATAACGCCAGTTACAAGGTAGTATTCTTTGCCAGTGTATGGGCTTTGCTGACGAAGAACCGAAAGACGGCTCAACGATGCTTCTTTCAAAGTGACAGATGCTGGAATTTCTACTCCATTGATACTGCCCTTGAAATTTGTTTTCTTGCCTACAACAAGAGTCTGAGTCCGAGAAGTGGACTGCAGGCTATCGATGTTTTCTGCAACTTGATCAAACAAGACGCTGTCAAGTTTGAATTTTTCTGTTAGTGTTGACAATTTGTTAACCTATCTTTCTATGTGATAATTGTGAATAATGTGATTTGTAATTGGGTTGTTAGACCCTTCTTTTTTCAGTTGCTGGAAGACTTGACACCATCAACGAATGCATTTTTGAGCGACTTGCTCTTGCTTGCAGTCTTGTTTGGTGCGTTCTTTACAATTTTGAACGTTTTGCCTGTGATTTTGCCTGTTGTTTTTGCTAATTTGTCTGTAATTGACATTATTGCTCCTTGTGTTTGTGTGTGAATAATTAGTTATTTGAATTATATTCATATTTTATACATTATCATTATTATTAAAAATAATTTCAAACATATCTTGAAATAAATGTAGGATCCAGTCGATCATGAGTCACCCCCTTTGCCCTTCTTTTCTGAACGAGCTTTAGAAGTGACCCATGAAAGACTAAGAATATTAGTTCCATCCACCATTTGTCGGATGATTATCTCTTGAATTGGATCGTTGTACTTGCCTTGTTTGAACAACTAGATAGCTAGTGACAAACACTGCATAGCATGTTACGAATCCTAGAAAGAATGCTAACATTGTTATTTTCTCCTTAGTTTGTATGTAAAGCCGGCAATACAAAAAGCTATTACCGTTATTACTGAGCTGATAGTGATTTTCTTGTTCATTAAATACTCTCAGTCTTTGATTCTGCTGTGATCCAATAATCAATCATATGTGCGTACATGTCTACTATTTGTTTACCTAGCGCAAATGTTTTGATTGCAGGCATACTATAGTTGTGATGGTCAGACGAATCTGGCGAATCACCACTTGGACTTTGCACGCTGAAATCAATTTCTATTGACATGTTGCTAAATTGTTCTACTTTAAATGAAGTGATCATGCCTTTGGGTAGAGAATAACCACTATGGTTATACACAATAAAGCCATAAGATTTCCAACCTTCATCTTTTGTGTCAAATTTTTCTATTTTCATGCTACTTTCTCCTTATTGCTGTAGTGATTGACCATTTCTTGCATTTTGTCACTCATTTTGTAGTCACTGATCTTATTGCTTGTTTTAATTTCTTTGGTACCAAGATAGATACCATAAAGAAATCCCCAAACAACATTGAGTGTTACATAGCCCCAAAATAACTTTTTGTAATTCATTAGTTACCTTTCATTGATTTGTTGAATATCCTGCGAATCCATACCATCATGGTAAGTCCGCCGGCGATGAATGATGTTAATATTAATGTTAATGATTTCATTGTTTACCCTTCTATTCTGCAACAGCAGAATGGTTTGACTCTTTCTAATCTTAGAAGCCTTTTATTTAATTCTGTAATCATTTCATTTTGTGATTCACAGACTTTAATTAAGGATTCTATATGTTGGTGTGTTTCCCTTGTGAATTGTTTTATTTGATGATCTGTTTTAGCTTCGTTTGTTGTGCTCATATTGATTGACCCTTCTTTTCTGAGTAATATTCGATTGATATATCACGGTTACACTTTCCACAAAATATACCACGCGATAGTTCATCTTCAAAATAAAGTTGGTGTTTGTTGCAGTCGTGTGAAAATTTGTTAGTGTAGTATATAACTCTATTAACAAAAATTGCCGTGATCACTATCATAATGATTGTTGCTACAATTAAATCGTTCATTGTACTCCTTCTGGGTGTCCAATGTATTCTGCTGTTACTTCTAATTGAAGTTTGGCAAGAACATTGTCCAATTGGTTCAATGATTGCATGTGAGCAAGCTTGTGGATTTCTCCATTGATTACAGCAAGCAATGCTTCAGTGATTTCATTGTGAGTGGATTCTTCACACCATGTCTTTTCAGGCATGAATGCATAAACGATAGCGCTTGAAATTTGTTCTGCAATATCGATTGATACTGTCATTATTGCTCCTTTGTTTGTTTGAGGATTTTGTCTAGGGCATTTGCTGTACGCAGCATGAGGAATTGAAGCTTTGAAGAATTTTCTTTTGTTAAGAATCCATATTCGAGGTTTAGAACACCGATATTAACTGCTAAATCATCTAGCTGATTAACTATTTTCTCAATATCTATTTCTGACATGATGCTCCTTTTTGTTGGTTGTGGGTGGTATATTGATACAACGCTATTTCTGCATATACCAGACAGTACAATAATGTCGCCCTTGTACCAGTGGCCGAGGTTACCCTAAGGTTTAAAGTCGCTGTAACTCGACTATCTATTGTCAGCTTTACCCGGTAAGATGACCGATAGTATACTTAGGTGATGACTACCTATCCATTATCAACTTCATCTCGATAGGACTACCGAGAGATATACAGGTGTTGACTACCTGTCCAGTTTAGTTTCTCAACGCAGTGAAGTAGTCTTTTGAAACTAAACAGATCGTGAGACCCTTCTTTTCCTAGTTGTAGGTTTAGAATCTAATAATAAAAAAAATATAATAAGATAGAGCCGGCATAACAACCACATTACACCGACTCTACCTTATTGTCTTAGGGGGAGCATAAATCTTGAACTTGTGGTTCTATTGGAAAAAAGAGTAACCCCGCGTGAGCAGTCCGAACCAACAGACTGGGCGCGAGGTACGAAGTACCGAGGCAAGTGTGAAGACACCCCGCAGGGGTGGCTGAGCACTTGCAAAAAAAAGGGGGACTCCCCAAAGGAATACTCGTCAGAGCACTCCAATGGGGAAATCCCAAAGAATAAACCGTCAGAACGGCTGGTCTGCAATCAAACTGGCATCAACAGTGCTGACCTTAGCGTCAACATTGTTAGCGAACTTGATGGCTTCATCAGTTACCACGAAGGTAACTGGCAAGAGTGGTGTTTGCTCAGGGGCTTCCACGGTGATATTACCACCAAGAAACAACTGACGCTTAGGCACCTTCAACTCAACTTCAACCCCTTCAGAGTTGATGTAAGTTGTTTGAACCTTGTTAGCAGGCTGGACTTGCTCAACGAGCAGAACCATACCTGCACGCAGAGAAACAGCCAACGGATTGCCAATCCAAGCCCACTCACGAACGCCGTCACGCGTTACGAAAGCAACATTGGTTGACTTGGGACCGACGCCACCGACGCCAGCCACTACGAGTTTTACTGCCGTAGTCACAGTTTTGAGCATATCGCTCATAATCTACCCCCTTCAGAGTGGATTGTGGTTGTGGAACGAGCGGATGCCCGTCCCTTCTTTTCCCAACACGGGAAACTTGGATCAGTTTAGAGACTTGATCAGGTCGGGCCGATGATTAGTCGGTTGAGTGTACCGCAAGCGGGTTGAACTCAGGTATAGAGGCTGTAACTTGAGCAAGCAAGTCCCGTGCGGCATCAAAGGATGCAACAGCGGAATCAAGCCTTTCGCGAACAGCCGAGGATGGATGTGTCATAACGGTTTACCCCCAATTGGTTAGTGAATGGGCACGAGCCCTTCTTTTCCCCGTAAAGCCTGACGCAGTTGGTTATCTTTTGTACGAACAAAACATAAGTAGCCACAGCAAACTCTCTGGCAAGGTTTAGAAGAAACCTAAGGTTCCCCCCAACTCCACCCACAGAGTTTAGAAGCATTCATTCAATAGAGGATCTATTATTAAGATCAGCTCATAATAAAACGCTTGTAGGCACGGATCAGCCAGTCGATTGGCAATTGATCCAACTCTGGGTTGACCACAAACAGCCACTTGTCATGGTTGCCCATAGGCTTGGCAGTCTTAGCAATGAAGCCCTGACGGAACAGACGGAGAATCTTGCGGTCAGTATATGCCTCACCCTTCTCTTCATCACTCTTCTTGAGTGTGTCTACCAGCTTCTTAGCCCAGTCCTTGGTTGTACCATCTGCAGTTACAGCATAGAACCACTGAGTGATCTGTGCGAATTCACTTGCTGCAAGCTTCCGTTCGTGGATGTCCATCTCCATGTTTGCAATGCAATGCGGCATGAGTGGCTTGTTTGCCCATTCCAACAGTTCCTTGTAAGCTTCACGCACAATTGCTTCACGTGTTAGCATGGTCTGGAGAATTGGAGAATCTTTCTTTTCAGCTACACAGGTAAAGTCTTTGCCCCAGAATCCAAATTGTATACCAACACGGTTAGGTATACGTTTTGTCCTAGTCCAATACTGGTCAATACGTCCACCTGTAGTATCCATCCATGCTGCAATATCACGGTAAAAGTCATTGCCAGAATCGGTGATAAGCTTCATGTCACTAGGTGTGCCAAGACCCTGTTGTACTGCGTCGATGATCTGCTCATTGGATACAAGCTGCTTAGTGATAACTTCACCAGTGATTGCGTAGTGAGTCATCTTAGGGAGTACAGTTGCACCAGTACCACCAGGCATTGCAGATGCAGCCTCACGCATACGTACCTCATCATTGATGTGGTATACATCTCCAATAGTAAGACCAGAAGCACCAGGCAATTCATTGAAGCGGTAGTTGATCGTATCATTCTTAAGCATAATGCTGAGTTGTTCAACCTTAGCCCTGAGTTCTGCCTCAATCACAGTTGGGACATTGCCATATGTGTGATAGCAGTGTTCAATCTCCTTAGGGGCTACTGGTATAGCACTCCATTCACCAAAGTCGTTAGGGTTACGCATGAGTAGTGCCTTATAGGAACGCTTACCTGCAGCATCCACAAAGTCACGTATGATCACGTTAATTGAGTCATCCAAGTCAGGACCACCATGGTTAGGATAGTTCTCTACAAAGAATTCACCCGGTACCACGAAGCAGTGTGTCTTGTCATGGTAGAAGCCTTGCATACCTTTATTATTAAACTTGTATCCAAAGATTTCAAGTACTTCGCGAGTCATAACGTGTGCACGGTATGCAAATGGAATTGGCATGCGAGTACCCACACCACGTTGCGTTACGACATCACCCGGAAGGACCTCAGCACCCATTGCATTCAAGACACCAAACATCATTGCAACACCACGAGCCTTGAGATACATAAGCAGCTGACTGGACTCAATACCAAGACCAATCTCTTCCAACTTATCACCAAGCTGGTCAATCCGATTGATCATAGACTTCTTGTTTGGGTCCATGTCATCTTCGCTACCGATGTTCATGGCAACTTCCCTTCTCCAGTCAGAGTCTGAACCATTCTTGTAGTTGTCCACAAGTTCATTCATTGCATTCTGGAGTGTTGACAACAAGAGCCATGGATCGATTACACCCATCACATCACGGTAGATTGCCAATGTCAAGTCGTCAGACATCAACGGGAGCTTGCCATAGCTAGCTTCTGCAGTTGCCCAATACCATCCGTCAGTCTTGATTTCAGCTTTCACGTTTGGTGTAAAGGTACGAATGTCATACCCGTTCATCATCTTGTCTGGAAGCACAATGGCATTACCCTTGATCAAGCCCTGTGGTGTGAGTACACGTAGTTGCACAATGCTCATTTTGCCAGACTCAACACGCTTGATCATGGATTCTTTCCATTCGTCAGATGCGTTTTGGTTGTTCTCAATCATATTGACCATGATAGTCCTGCTGACTGCACTGATGCCGTCAACATACTTCTCATCAACTCCAAGAACTGCTGGGTCCATGATCTCAATATCAAGCTTGTCGTATCGTCCATACATGCAACTCTGACGTACAAACTCTTGTGAACGCTTGGCAAACTTCTTGCTGTTACCAATAACCAAGCCAATGTTTCCAAATGCATCCAACCAGCCAGCATTGCCTGTTACGCTGACATTGAATTGATCATCTGCAGTTGACCAACGGATTACAGTGTCGTTGGATAGCACATTTGGCTTCAGTGGCTTGGCTGATATACTTGTTTCTTCATTTTGGTCAAGCTTACGAACTTCTACGCGATATCCTCGTGGGAAGAACGCATCAAGGAACGCAAAGCTGTATGCACCTGGCTTAAACTCCTCAAGCACTTCAAGGTCCTTATCTTTCAGTGCCATTGTTGTGATCACTCGCATAAGACCTCCTTCAGTTACTTCGTCATTTCTGCGTCCAGGCACCCGGATGTTATCGTATTTCACAATTCCATGGAAGAATGTTTGTTCCTTACTTGGATCATGCATGGCTACCTCCCTCTTTGTGTGTTCGATAATTGGATTCATTGGCTTCTCCTTTTCTTTTGCTTGTGGAACTTCTACTACTTTCACTTCTTTCTTCTTTGGTTGTGGTTTCACTGTTTTCTCCTTGGGGGCTAATAGTTTGCCGGCCTCTCTATCTGCCTTTTCCACAAAAGAAGCAGCTATATCTTCTTGCAACTTAGCCAATTCTTTTGCGGTCATTTTCTTAGTGTATTTCTTCTTTTCAGCAGCAATTTCAGCAGGAGTCATGCCACCTTGTGCAATTCTCCGTTTCTTATCTTTTCTATCTATTGCAGCACTCCGTCTAGCAACTTCTTTTTCTCCCAACTTTTCAAGAGCCTCTTTCATAGTGGTTGTTAGGCCATTAACTGGTGATGGTGTCTTAGGCATGTCTTTACCTCTTCCTCCTCCGTTGTCTTTTAGGTCATTTCTAATTTCCATAAGCATTTCTCCTAGTGTGTTTTTTCCATTAATATCTGAACACTTTACTTCGCATATGCAATCGCCCCAGAAGTTATCGTGCCAAGTATTGCTTTCAACTAAGCGGGTATCCCCGGTTGCCAAGAGTTTAATTGCAAGCTCAGTATTGGGAGCAAACTTCTTTTTCAATGCATAACGCATAACATCAATTCTGATATCATTCCAATTTTCACGTAATGCAACACTACGCATGAATTTCTTTGCTTCAAAGCCGTTCATCTTACGAACTTGAGCCCTGATGCTTTCATCTATTGTTTTCATGGCCATAAAGAATGACTCAACACACTTGTATCCATTAATATCAACTAGATACATGTTTGAGAGAAACTCATATTCAGCTTGCTTGAACATTGGTATATCTTTCATGTCTTTCTCCTTTGATTGTGGTTTGTGTTTTTCTATAAATTCTGCAACATTGGGATTTTCATCCAACATTGTTTGTAGTCGCTGTTGAATATTTGCCTGGTTAGCAGCATTTCCATTTGCAATTGCCCATACGTTAATAGCCCAACGATCTGGCTTGGCGTTTACTACTGCGTGTGTGTGCTTTGAGTTAAACTTAAACACTTCTCCACCAGTAAGGTGCATCGAATAATCTGGCTTTGCTGAATCACGTGTAGATGCAATCTGCCAATCACATTCTCCAAGATTGATTCCAAATGACCAAGCAGCAGCATAAGTTGCATCTCTGTGTGGCTTAATTGATCCACCCTTTGATGCAAGAGCCAATTGCGCAGTGAATCCATGCTTTGCACATAGATCAACTATGAATTGCCATAGCTCATCATGCATCATGCCTGGGATAAATGGACGGTCAGTTGAATTTGGGCTGTCCAATGGTGCTTCGTATGGCATCCATACACGCATGCGTCCCTTAGCATAGTTGCTAACATCTGCCTGTAGGTGAGGAACTGCATTCTTTTCCAACAGGGATATGATGTGGTTAGTTGTTTGTTGGTCAAGTTTCTCAAGCTTTACCAATGCCTCAGCTGGTGCTGGTGTTGGTTGATTTGGTTTCACTGGCTTTTCCATGTTTTTGTTTCCTCCTTCATCTATGTTAATAATAAATGTTTTAATTGCATTTGTTCTGCAGTAGTTGTAGCATTGTGCAGTACCTTTGCTTATAGGATTGTATACCCACACAACATCAGCGCGGTCAGCCATCCATTCATTGCGTACAAAGTTGGAGTGCTTGCCATTGACATATATGTCCTTGCCACATACATAGTGTACACCACCTGATCTGTGCGCGTAACCAGCAAGCTCCTGGAATGAATCCATGCGGTCAACCTTAAGCTGTGAGTTATTACGCCAGTAGTAAGCAGAGTATCCCTTGTTGGGGATTGCTGCAATGAGTGTTACTCCAACGCACATAGCTGCACGTGCAAGAGCTTCGTCAAAGCCTTCTGCCATTCCGCTGATAACAACTAGGTTATTACCATGCTTTGCCTTTGCCTGTGTAAGCAAGTCAATGAGGTATTCTTGTACCTTGTTCATCTTGCCTTCATCTAGGATAAGAGACCTTGATCCAGTCCCTGCGATTACGAACTTGCCATCAAGTAGTGGCATATCTGATACTTTCATTACCTTCTCCTTTGGTTGTGGTTGTGTTGACATTATTGCTACCTCCTTGGTAGTTGTTGGGTTGTTGTTATTATTATTGTTGGTTGATGGAATATTCATTATTTGATCTCCTTCTTGGTGTTTGTTAAGTTTTGCTTCATCCACTTGCAAATATTAGCATTCATGGTTGATTCAAGATTACGGTTGTGTTTTCCAAGCAATTCTTCTAAGTGGTAATCTTTGGTAAGACGTGCATGACCAATCCATTGGTTAGTTGCCTTGTCCTTAAATCCAACAATGTAACACTCCCTATTAGCTACTCTAATAGAGTATGCAGTACCAATGCAGTTAGCTTGTGAAGCACCCCAATCAATCAAATCATGAGTTGTCTTTGGCGCTACAAATATAACTCCTGGTAATATTTCTTTTTCACTAAACTGGTTTATTAATTTAGTGTTAGGTGTCTTTCGTTCAGCTTGTGCATACTTTTGTGCTTCAGCAACAATGAAGTCATGTATTTCAAGTGGATTCATCTTCTGTTGTTTCACATAAGATACAAGAGTCTTACGCGCATTACCAAGAGGAATATTCTTCCAACTGGCCATCGTGTCAGATACCATGCTTACCTGGTGCCTTGTATCACCATTTGTTTGAGCAAAGAACCCTTGATACCATTTAATTGTTGAGTTCCTGAATCCAAATGTCTTAAAGAACTTATTGAAGTTATCAATATCTTCAGTTGTAACATCAACAATTCGATCTATTTCATAACGGTTACCATCATAATTTTTGTCGATTGTGGTTTTGTCTGCTACTGCCCAAGAGATGTCTAGATTATCAAAGAATTCTCTTGGGAACAACTTAAACATTCTTACAAGAATAATTGCAGCTTCAAGTTCCTGAAAGTGCTTAAACTTCTTCATTCCACCGAATGCATTACGTGTTAGGCCTTCTTGCCCAGTCTTGCCATAAGCACGATTAAGTATTTCTATCAAGCTTGTCCTCCCACCAATCCAGTACATGTTACGCGCAGTAAAACCATGCAACTGTTTAAGTTGTACTTTTGCATTCCAGACATGGTGATACTCTGAGTTCATTTCTTTAGGTAGGTATTCAGCTATTGGCATTACGTCTTTTTGGGAGTAGATCTCTTCAAGTGTCTTATATATGTGCCGAGAAATGTGACTGATCTCAGCTGCATGTAGTTTACCAAACTCTTTTTGGTCAGATAGAAATTGTCCCCACTTAACAGCCTTAGTCTTGGTATCTTTGACGAGCATGCGTACACCAGAAGGAGAGTTAGTCACAATCATAATATGATTAAAGTTCCTCCTGTGTGCAGGGATACTACTATTCTTCATTTCGCCAGTCTTTGAGTTCCGACGCGTAGTAAGTTTTGTGTCAACGTCTTTGTCAGCTATGTAGCATGAAGTCACTGAAGTCTGCATCATCCAGCCAGTGTTAGTCTGAATTAGTCTTGTTTCATACATCATTGACCATTGACCCACGCATGAACCGTGAACAGCTTGCTCAAACTGCCTCATGTGACGAGTGTAATAACCATAACGGTCCCAACGCTCTATTGTCCCTACCTTCCTCGCATCAAATCCACCTCCGTCATTGTATATATCATTTGCCCGGTAGATGCTGTCAATGATTTGATATGCTGTCATTTCGTCTGGTGATTTCATCTTCTCCCTTTCTTCTGGTAATTTGAACACTTCAATCATCTCCTCTGGTGTTGCTTCTGAACTCTTTAATGCTTTCATGGCTGTTGCCCTTTCATTGTTGTTGTTTGTTGTTAATTGTATGTACATTGCATTAATTGCTGGATCTTCTAATTGCATTTCTTTTCCTCCTTGTTTGATTATGGCTATTACTTCAAATGCATCTTGTGTTCTATATGCTCCACTGTTCCATCCATCAACTGAAGCGTTGTGCCAATCTGTATATGGCGCATCATCATCATGGAACATTGTGGCTGGATCAAATGGCTTAACCAAATACACACATTCAGTCCCACCATTCTTAAGAACTGCATTAGCCGCATACCGTTCAGCTTCTGTGATGTGGATAGTTGCATGAGCATAGTACTTCAGTTGCGTAAGGTACTTGGTTGAGTAGTTAATTGCTCCACCGTGTTCATTAGCAGGAGTGATAAAGTCTCCCACATTAAATTGATGGTTTGTTCCGTGGAACAGTGTTGTTGGCTTTTTCATTACTTTCCTCCTTGGTTTGTGAATAGGTTTAACTGATTCTTACGGAACTTGCGCTTCTTCTTTGCCTGTTCCATATTCTTATTCCGTGAAGCATTGCATTCTTTGCAGAGTGTAAATCCACCACGGAAATTGTGGAAAACACCTTCTCCCTTGAATACCCATTGAGAGCACCAGGTACAAAATGTGTTCTGATGATTGTACATTACGGTTACCTTCCTTTCGTTTTGGTTGTTTCAAATGAGCAGTTTAATGACGTACTCAGGTCAGTTGTTTACTTAGCTAGTATTACTAGCTCAACTTCTTTGTCCTTATTTACTAACCCAAGATTTGCATCAAGGTTAAATCGATCAATTATGGCTTCAATGAATTCCCTTGAGAATCCATACAAAGTATCGTTAACCCTAACCTCAGTGTATTGAACGCCGCTGTTAGCAGTATGAACTGATGGTCTTCCACTCCATGGTCCTGTTATGACCTTATGTGATTCATCTTTCATCGTCAATTCAAATGAACCACTACCATAACCACCATTGTCGTTGCTTGTTCCATCATGCATGAAACCATTAACAATTGCACCATCTTCTGAAACACCAACAAAAGAGTATGATGTTTTCCCATTGTTGAATACACTGTCGTATTGTGCATACTTCAATGTTCCACTTGTTAACCGATTGTCATTTGATTCAATTTGAATCTCAAGCCAATCTCCGTTAAAGTGTAATGCAACCTTAGCTTTCAAGATTGCATCCAGCCTTGACTGGAAGTTGTTGTTGTTACCTGACATTATCTTTCTCCTTTTGTTTCTGACATACTCATCAGTGCGCTTTGCGCAGACCCCATCATCGGGGTTTCGTTTGTCATCAAGACTTGTCGTTAAGACAAGGTATAACCAACAAATACTTTCTCAACTCCATTGCTTCCATCTCCGAACCACTCACCATTAATACCAACTTCGGTGATTGTCCAATTACCGTTGTGTGGGTGTTGCTTGTGAGCACGAACACGAACAATGTCGCCATCAAGGTCAAACTTGAAATAGCGCAACGACGAATGACCAAGTGGAAATCCGTCGTAGTTGTTTCGCTCATACAACACTTCGTCGGGCTGATAACCCAACATAGTGTTGATGAAGAATTGTCCAATAGATTCTGGCATTATTTTTCTCCTTTTGTTTGTGGTTGAATAACCATGTGATTTACAACCTCTTGGTTAACGGTTGGTTCATGGACAGTTAAGGTCGATCCAATCAGACCTATTGCTTACTTAGTTGTTTTTCTGTGATGGAAGCAGTTCACCATTGTCACGGTCAACTTGGTAAAACGATTTCATGTCTTCTGCTTGGTGTTTTGCACTCAATTCAGGGCCACGTGTATCGCCCTCATCGTCGTGCGTAGTCGGTTTGTTATCTGACACTATTATTCTCCTTTGTTAGTCACAGTGAAGGCTGTGCCCTGATAGTATGTTTTGCCACCTACTACTAATGGTGGGGTCATGAAGTTAACGTCTACCAATAGACGAATTATTCACAGGTCAGTTTAATTACTTTGCAAACTTTGCACGCTCTTTTGCTGAGTAAGCACTCCACGCAACAAGGCAAGCATCAAACTCGCGCTGTGCTTTTGCAATTTTTGCTTTCTCCATACGGTTGTGCAACTCATCTGCAATATCGCCCAACGCCTTGTAACTCATCTGCTGACGCTCGTAAAGCGAAGCCTTGTAAAGAGCATAGCTCTCACGACGCTTGTTGATTTCTTCCATTATTTTTCTCCTTTGTTGTAGGTATTTGCATCAATGACAACAATATTGTGTTTCTTCATAATTGCATGGTTGCTGTCTTCCATTGCAACTACAAACTTGTTCTTGTAACGATTCTCAATCCTTGGAATAAGGACATTCTTTACATGACTTGGCTCCAATCCATTCATTGCTACAGGCCTGTGCCATACCCCTGTAATCATGTGGTAAACTCCCATTTCTTTCAGCTTCTTAACTGTAAACGGCTTGCAAGTTGTATCGCGAGCCGTAACAACAATTAATACATACCCTAGGGCATATAGCCGTTTCAACTGTTTAACACCTTCATACAAGACTTCAGCATTCATGGTTTGCTTGTTCCAATAGTTGATGTACTCTGGCACCTTAGCTTTTGTTTCATCAAAGTCTGTTAACGAAACCAAAGTTCCATCAATATCAATCAATGCTAACTTATTCATTTGCATCTCCTTTCTCTTTTGTACAACGCTTCTTGTAAGAACGAATGCATGAATACTTATTCATCCGTTCTGTAATTTTCTGGTAATGCAATTCATCTCCATCCATTTCAACGTAGTGAATTCCACTTTTAGCTCCAAGCAAACGCCCCAAGCCCCAAATGACATCTGATTTCTCATCTTCCCTATCTTCATCTGTCTTTGCTTCAATGAATTCCTTCATCTCATCATTGATGTCTGAAATTGCTTCGCCTACTGTCAGCACACGCCAACAGCTACAAAACTCGTATTTCCTCATTGCCTACCTCCTTCGTTGTTGTTGCCAGAAGTCGATCTTCTAGTCATAAAAAAAAAGTATCCCCAGGGACCGAAGTCCCCAGGGATACTCTTATTCTCCGTGTGTGTATGTGGTTGTTATTTTCTTACTTTGGTTTTGCTGTCTGAATTGCGATTGCCAATCACAGCGTCGGCTTGACGACCGCCGCCTGGCCACTTCTCGCCCCACCTTTTATCCAGCTTTGAATGACGAACTTTGTACAACTGTTCTTGTGATAAGAACTGATTGTTAATTTCGTCACCCTCATGCCAATCATTAAGGAACTCTTCAATGAATTTTAGTTCATCAAGGAACTCCCAAGCACCATTATCAAAGTATTCGCTATCGGTGATAGCCAATCCCTCTCGATAAGGAATGCCTTCTTTGATTAGCTTGTCCATTTTTGTTTGCAACTCTAGTTTCTCTAGAGCAACAACAAAATGGTTGGCTGCATCCGAGATCATCTCTTGGATGTGCTTTACCTCGATCCGAGCATACACAACAGAAATAATCTGTGGGATGTATGCCCCGATGATGAGGAGCAGCATTACTGTCTGTATTGTCATAAGATACCTCCTAGGCATCAAATAGACATACACACACGGAACTCTATGTTTAATCTGCTAGAGTTATCGCAGAGGTTTATGGACATTTAACGTCGATCCAGTAAGACGAAGTATTTTAAGGACTTGCTCAGGTCCATTATCTGCTTCAATCAGCAGTTTAACGACATGCTTAGGTCGTTTATTACTTAGTTGGAAATATAACTAATTGACCATGATTGAGATTCGCAGAACCTCCGTTAAGATCAATTATCTGTCCAACTCTATCTTGCTTGTCATACCCACCAACACAATTGGCATCACTGCTCAATGTCCAATAGGTATCTCCATATACTGCTACCAAACTGTCAACTTGGCAATGTACTGGGTTGTTACTTGCTTCTACGAAAGTAATAATTGCAAGCACTGCTAATACCGCAATTAATACAGTTATTAATTTATCTTTAATAGCCATGATTATTCTCCCTTGTTGTTGTTTGTGATTCTATATGGACGGCCATACTTTTCAATGAAGATGGCATTCATTATTGCCATACCTTCTTCAAACGTGCATGGCTGATCATCAAGACCAAGTGGCAGTTGTGCACCACCATTAGTCTTCATGTTCTTCTTTGCTGTTGCTTGATTCATAGCCTTTCTCCACTCTATCTGTTTCACAAGCCTTGCGGCCTTCAGTGGAGCATTAATTGATTTATGCTTAGGGCAATTCTCACTGCGTAAACAATGCTTACCCTTCTTAGTTACTGAAGCACATCGTGGTGATGTACGCATGATTATCCTCCTTAGGATAGTTGTGGTTGTTAAATGGGCAGTTTAACGACGTACCCAGGTCGATTACTTACTTAGCTAACTAGTTTCTTCAATTGTTTCAGTTACAAGATTAATCCTGAGACCATATGCATATTCATTAAGCCAGCAAGTAAATCTATCACTTATTAAACCTTTTGGGTAAGTGAAAGATGTTGACATTTCTGGACAATGTTGATTTGCGTAAGCCTCCCATTGCTTATCAGTCCAATCCTGCTTGTACATCTCTTTAATGTCCATAACTTTGGCTGTAGCTCTTGGATCCACACAATCAACAACCTCAAATGAAGTCGGTGCCGAAACACTGTTCTGCATATTGGCTGTTGGGATGATTCCCGCATCAACAACACAGTCTCCAGTAGAAAGACTGTCGTTATCAACGGAATTATCAAAAATAGAACTAATTGAACCTATAATTATAAGCACAATCCAAAGTTTGATAAACCAATGTCTCCGAAGAAACCAATACCAAATAGATGTTAAAACTCGCATTATATTCTCCTTAATTAATAGTGGTTGATAATGACCCTGTGATTTACAACCTCCGGGTCAACGGTTGGTTCATGGACATTTATTGTCTATCCAATCAGACATGTGTTGTTTCTGTTGCCAGGTATACAACAAACCCCTCCAGAACTATTGCATCTGGTAGTTGTCCATGGTCACTAGAGAGTGATCTGGCGCTTCACCGAGTATGCTACAAGAGCAACTGCGATGAAGAGACCAAACCAGTTCACCAAGCCGAAAACGAACCCGATGATTGACATCGTGATCGCTACAGCCCAGCTAGCAACCGGGGTGAGGATGAGGACAAGAAGCAACATGATTGCCTTGTGCTCTCCTACCCAGGACCTGAGTTGGTTTATTCTATCCCCCTAAGGATAAAATAGGATAATAGGAAGGGCCTATTCCCCAGGCAGTTTAACGACCTACCTAGGTCGACAGTGGTAATTGTTCTGGTGACAGGCGTTACCAATGCCCCGAGGATCGTTAATCCCCAATCAGCTGCAAGAGCATATCGTTAGATACGCTTGTAACCTGCACGCTCGAGAGAGGCGCAGATTGCTTCTACAACAAACAAGGATTCATCCCTGTCTGCTGCAGCCTGCTGCTCTGCGGTGCGACCGCTGGTAAGACCGATCCGAAGACCGTCTGCCAACGCCGCTCCGAAGAGACTAGCTGGTGCTGCCATTATTCACCTCCTTTCGTTGGTGTAGATGGCGGGTAGGTGTGTCCTACCGACAAGGCAGTTTAACGACGTACCTAGGTCGGTTACTTACTTATTAATTAGTTTTCCATATCCTTATCTTTAGCAACAAAGCCGCCATCACAAAGGATGTATTGTAAACCGGCAATGTCACCATCAAGGTAAGCATCTCCTACCGAGTGGTAATAAGACATTACTGAATTGCTAGCTTCTTCTTCAGGAACCCACTCGCTGTTCTCATCAGTAGGATCTGACAAGTGCGTATGGCGAAGACCAAGTATATGGCCGAACTCATGAAGAAACGTTGATGAGTTTTGTTCCCAGTAACCATAATCACGCTTATCATAGCTACCAATTTCCCAGAAGTAGTTAGACATAACTATCTCTAAGTGTCTAATGACAGTAAGACCATCAGTACGCTCTATCATAGAGTCTTCGACTGATGTATCATAACTACTCCTGTCTTCGCCCGCCCATGCAGCAACATTGCCATCTATACCATCAGCGTCATTTTGCATACGAAATGGTACAACAGCAATACCTGCCCTATCACCAGTGTAAGCACCCACATACAGTGTAATCTCTTTGCCCAAAAGAGCAGAAAGATAATCAACCGATTTTGCATATATGTCATACCGGTCATCCATAGGTAGCATGTACTCAATAACTATGGTATCGTAGTAGACTGCCTCACTAGTATCAATGTACGTATTATAACCAATATAGTGCTGGTATCGTACATTAAGTAGGGAAGCCCACACTGCATACTCCATGCTTGTAGACCGAGGCATATCACACACGTATTGAGTAGACATAGTGCTCTCCATAGGGGGAGCTATTGTGTCCACAGTAGTGGTTGTTGTGTCCTCAGTAACAGGCGGTGTATATACCTGTGTAGTGGTAGTGGTAGTGGTAGTAGTAGCCTCACTATTCATATACACTGCACCTAGTGTCGCAGTAGTAAACATAGTAGCAACTACTACTACTGATGCTATTGCTATACCTATCTTATGCATGCTCAGTACCTCCTTGTATACATGCCTTGTTATGCCATATATATCTACGTATGTATGTGTGTACTCACGTGTCTTGAATAACTTATGCATTACTTTCCTCCTTGATTGGTTGTTGTTGTTATTATTATATTTAAATATATTAAATATACTCATTATTGATTCTCCTTTCTAAGAGAACGTATGATTAAGGACCCCCATACCCGGGTGGGCTCGTTAAAAGACAATTAAAGTGTCTATACTACCCTTAGTACCATCTCACTATTTTCTAGTATTTTCATAACCTTAGAGTTTTATACATGTTTATAGAACTCGGTTCGCCCTCAAAAAAATTTCTCTAAAAAAATCCCTAATAGGAGTTGTTTTCGTGATACACACCTGCTAGTGTGATTCGCACATGAAACAAACCATACAAACCAAGGAGAATAACATCATGTCAGACATACACAATTATTCAATGCCAATAGAAGACCTGGCTAGAATAGAAGACCCGCAAGAAATGAAAGAGTTCTTGGAGTCCTACGATATGGGGTCCTTTGACCTAGATGATACAAGATACGAAGAAGATATAGACAACTACGAAGATAACTCACCTAGCTACTAATACCTTATTATTATTTTAATATCAAGCTCAACAAAAGAAAGACAACTACAAATGGAAACTACAATGCCTAATAACTTAGTGATATGTTCAGATAAGTTCCTGAGAACAAAAGCTCCATGGAAGATAGATGATAGCTTAATGGGTCAGCTCAAACACGACCACATGGTAGCTACCTTTGATTCATCTTTCTATAATGGTAATTATGATCAATTACGTAAAGATATAGCTAAACCTATAAAAAAGCTGATTAGCAAGTACGAATTTCAGTACATTGTATTTATCGGGATTGGTGACGACTGTCAATTAGCCTACTCTTTATATGTTGATAGTGATATTGACTTAGACACAGTGTTCATGGTCAATAACCCATTTGACACAAACCTATATAATTCTATATTTAATCATTGTGCAATCTACAATTTATATACCAAGCCAGAACTATCCAATAGATACTTCGAAGGAGCAGAAGCTAATCAGTACATTAAGACGCGCATACCAGCTCACATGTCCAATAGAGTGGCCCTAGAGATCAGTGGCTTGTTAATGTATGACAGATACTGCGTGGATTACTTCACACCAGTAGAGTCACAATTAGTAACTCTCTAGTCGAAGTCGTTCTTATTAAACTGTAGAACGTTAGGCAAACTTACATCCATACTGCGGACCACCTCTTCAGGAGACTGAGAGGTGAGTTCGCTTATATCACACACCATCATCCACTGATCTTTAGTGAACACCGTCATAGTATAGATCTCATCATCATCAGTGTGAACTGTCACCACAACGTCTTCTAACATGTCGTCGGTTTCGAATTCAAAGTCAGGCATTGGCTCCTGAGCGTACTTACGCCCTTCTAAAAACTTCTGTATCATCTTAAAGAAGAAATCCATCATAGAGACCTACTTTGATATTTTAAAAAAAATAAATGAAATTTTTGGCGGCGGACGGCTTCTTCTATAGTACTTCAAAAAGAATAAAGATCAATTATCCTGATCACGCTTATAGAGATAAATATCGTCTAGCATAGAATCAATAGCATCAGCTAAAGAATTAAGACCAGCTTCCAATTTATCTAAGTCTAAACCAATCTTTTCCTTGGGCTTAGGTTCGATACGTCTTTTAGCCACCTTTGGCTCATAAACAGTTCTGTGGTCAGAAATCATCTCCAGCAAGTGATTAACGTCATAATCTTTTTGAATACGATTCCAAGCTTCTGTATTATTCCAGTTTTCGAAATCTTTCCACATATCTTCAAAATCTTTACTCATTGTTTTTCTCAGCATCTCCAAACCAAGTTACAACTGTTCCGCCAAAGAGATCATCCAACTCTTTGTTGAAATCCTTATCTTTCCAGAAGTCATTATAGGTTTTACTTCCGTAGCCTTCATAGTCTTCCGACATAGCATTTTTTTCTTCTTCGGTAAGAACTTCCAATTGTTTTTTGTTATTTTTCTTATTCATATATTAACTCCGTTCACTTTTTCCGCATTCACGGAATTTGTTTCACTTATCATAACTCACATTATACTGTATCATATATATCCGCATGTGTTTTTATAATAATCCCTAATTTGTCAGCTGCTTCTTTATTTATGTTTGTTCTAGTTATACCCTTAACCGCTCCTATGGGAAATCCACTATCGTAATAAGTAGTTGCCCAATTCCTACTTGTTTCTGCAATTTCTGCTGCGCTTAGTATATGGCCTTCTGCTCCATAAAAGCTATTAGAATCTACCTCATCCATGCCGTATTGTATCATTCCATTGTGTGCTTGCGTATCAACTCCGTATTTACCACGGGCAATTCTTTTCATTGATATATTCTCGGACTCGGTCATCCCCTGTGAAAAAGTTTGTTGGCTAAACATTTCCCTGTTTGCACCCATTGATACGGCAGTATCTTCAACTGTAGTTGCTACTCCAGCAGTATCTGTCCAACCTTGCACACCGGCTTTTTTTGATATAATTCTAAATTTACCTTTTGGAATCATTAAAGGTCTTCCTGCAGGTGGAGTCAACATCGCATCTTCGGCTAGTAAATTATCTACAGAACCAGGATTTGATTCAAGTGCGTCATCTAATCTAAACATCGCTGCATGCGCATCGGGAACCACTCTTCCAGCGCTCAATCCGCCATCATTAATTACTGGAGCTACAGGTCCATTAATTCCCATGTGGATTGTTCTTCTATGAAACTTTGCTATAGGATCTCCTATTTTAGGAATAGGTGCTCCTTCTGGTGATTGAGTTTTAAAATAGTCTATTTGGTCATCAGTTACTTGATAATCTCCTTGTGGTCGAAGAAGAAGATTTCCTTGATCATCAAATTCAAAACCTCCATAATCAACTGGTTTTTCATGAAATAAAAATAAGTTACTAGTATCTGATTCCTTTACATCATCTGCCCATAGGCCCATTTCTTTTGAACGCTTTACAGCTTTATCAGCTTGCCCTCCCTGTCCAAGTCCTGACTCATATATCATTCTCTTATGATCCATTACCGCTTGACCCTCTTCTCTTAATGCCACCTCATGAGCAGCCGTTCCAGGCACAATAGCATCTGGTATTGCTTTTATTGTTGGATCTACCAAAGTGGTACTAGCCCTTTTTGCTGTTTCTACTTCTACTCTCTTTCTCCCAACTGCAACCATTTTTTGAAACTCTGCCATTGCAGTCTCATCGCCGCGCGATCCAGCGTAAAGAGCAGCACTTACTTGAGATGCAGATAGAGGTCCTGCCTCAATTCCACTAGTGTCTTTAGACAAATTGGTCCCAGCAAGTGCGTGGATAAAATCATCTTGGAATTGGTCGCCGTCTTTACTTTGTCTTGCTAAACCAGTAATGTCATATGAATTGACTGGAATTATTTCAGGCATCTGGCTTACTTTTTCTATGTCTACACCTTGCGGGATCTGGCCAAATGCAACACGTTTTGTTGTTCCACCTTGATCAATATCAAAAATATCTAAACCTTTAAAATCTTCAACTAAACTAATTTGAGAACCATTTTGTTCACCCATTTGCTTAAGGTCTGTTCTTAAAACACTTGTTGCTTTTGGGTTTAATGATCCAGATTTTAATATTTTAGGAATTTCCGACAATGATCTATGACCACCCGCAGTTTCTCTAGCTACAGTACTTGCGTCAAGTATTCCGCCTTCCGCCTATCAAACCGGGACTCACAATTCTTGGTTGAGGAGCAACTCTTGTTGCAGTATTAGATATAGCTCTAGCTGCTGATTGAGTCTGAGGCATGACTGCTTGAATAGCTTTTGGTGCAGCTGCTACTTTTGGTACAATAGCTCTTGCAGTTGAACGCGTAGAAGCAATTCGTCTTATTGTACTTGGGTCAATAGCAGTTCTTCTAGTTTTACCAAGCGCTGAACCAGCATCAACAGCTGCCTGCATGAATCTTCCAGCAAATCTCATAAGAGATATAGTACTCCTAAAATGGTGTATATATTAATTTGAAATAGCTTTAATCTTTTCTTTCATATCAAGAAAAACATCTTCATTTTCTCTAAGTTGATTAATGGCGTTTTCTCTACCTTGTGCAAAAAGTTCACCGTCATAATAGATCCATGCACCTTTTTGAGTCATGATACCAGAATCAATTGCAACATCTAAAACACAACCATGCTCATCAATGCCTTTACCATAGAGAATAGAAAACTCAGTGACCTTCATAGGAGGTGCCATCTTATTTTTAATAATCTTAACCTTAGATACAATACCTATCGAATTGCCGGCTTTGTCCTTGATATCTTCTCTTTTTCTAATGTCAATACGAACTGATGCAGCATACTTAAGTGCCATTCCACCTGGAGTGGTTTCGGGATTACCAAACATCACACCAATCTTGCTTCTAAGCTGATTTATAAACACCAGGAGCGTTTTGTGGGTATTGGCTTGTCCAACTAGCTTTCTCATGGCTTTGGCCATCATACGAGCTTGTAGACCCATCTGAGCCGATTCCATATCACCCTCTAGCTCTGCTTTTGGAATTAAGCTTGCAACTGAGTCAATTACGATAACTCCAAGCTCTCCTGTGGCAACTAGCTTGTCTACAATCTCTAATGCTTGCTCACCGTAATCTGGCTGAGTGAATACTAATTCATCGACATCAACTCCAACAGCCTTCATGTAAACTGGATCCAATGCATGCTCTGCATCCACATACGCGCACGTAAGACCAAGCTTTTGTGCTTGAGCCACAATCGATAAAGCAAGTGTGGATTTACCGGAAGACTCTGGTCCGTAGATTTCAACAATTCTACCTCTTGGTAATCCGCCAATTCCAAGAATTCTATCAAGTGATAATGCTCCCGTAGGAACAGATGGCCATGGTTCAAAAGCTGATGAACCTAATTTCATTACTGAGCCGGCACCATATTGTCTCTCTATTTGAGCTATGGCTAACTCAAGTTGTTTTGATATTCCTTCAGTCATGACTATAGTTTACCACTTCCTACTAGTGCAAATCAAGATTCTGCTCAATTGTTTTTATTTTCTCTACTACTTTTTCTTTTACGTGCAGATACTGCCTTCTTGTTTGCGGATCAGAACCGAGCAATGCGTCCGATACTTTATTTAAAAGAATGTATAGACTTTTTAACTCTTCGTTATTTGTGTTAACTTTATACATCTTTTCCTCTAAGGTATCGTGATATAATGGAAGCGCAAAGTATACACTACAAATGGAGAAGAGATGAACAGAAAAATAGATTTAAATCCTGACTACATCAGAGCTGTGCATCTGCTCGAGAACAAGATCAAGAACCCGTTTGACTTAATTAAACTTTGGTCAATTTTTGGACCCTGCATAGAAAATCATCCAGACATCGAAAATATTCGCAGATAACTTGACAACGATTTGACAATGCGTGTATACTGGGTATTCGAGAGCACTAGCCAAAAGAATACGCTAAAGTCTTATAATAATAAGTGTATCAATGAACTGTCTTGATTCTGACCAAAGTAATAATTTTGAATTACTATTAAGTAAGAATTAAAAGAATCGAGAACAAATGCAGATATATCAAATATATATCCCTGAACTTGCAACGTACGGAAAGTTTAAGGTCCTTGAACCAGATAGTTTACAGGAGTTCATTTCTGATTACAAGAAAGATAATAAGCAAGCAGATATTCTTTCTTTTAGAAAAAAGGTAGTTGAGACTTTTGTTTTCAACTTAAAATCAGATATTACAGACGCATTGCGCTTGATGACTAAACAAGCTGCGCAGTCATGTCTAGACTCACTTTTTACCGGATGTATTATGCTTAATCCTGGTTTAGATATTGACATGTGGTTAAATATATCTTATACGGGAGTGCCTGAGGATATGAATCCAATGAATCTAGATGACGACATTTCCTCAGCATTCTTAAGCTCATTAAAGAACATGCGTTCTAAGTTTCCAAAATTAGATACTGAAGGTTATCCGTTTGATGGTAAGGATAAAGCAAAACCTAAGATTCGACAGATTTCGAAGCAAAAGTATCTTGGTTTAAAAAACCATTTAAGTTCTAATATTATTGGCCAAGATGCTGCAATAGAATCCGTTGTTTCTTCACTTAAGAGGTCACAAGCCGGCTTAAGCGATAATGATAGACCACTTGGAGTATTTTTATTTGCCGGTTCTTCAGGCGTTGGCAAAACTCATTTAGCAAACGTTTTGCATAAATATTTATTTGGAAACGACTACCCAATGGTTAGAATTGATTGTGGAGAATATCAACACAAGCATGAAAACCAAAAATTAATTGGTTCTCCTCCTGGCTATGTTGGACATGATGAAGGTGGACAATTAGTCAATACAATTAGACAATTTCCATCAAGTGTAGTATTGCTTGACGAAGTTGAAAAAGCTCACCCAGATCTTTGGAACACATTTCTAAGAGTATTTGACGATGGTGTTTTAACAGATTCAAAAGGTGAAGTAGTCGATTTTAAAAATGCAATTATTATTATGACCACAAATTTAGGAAATGATAAAACTAGTGATCATCTACTTGCCGGCGGAACTGGCTTCAATAGAGATGTTAATTATAAGACTGGCACTAAAAAAATTCCAGAAAGATCCATTCTTGAAAGAAATACAAATGACGGTATTAAAAAACACTTTAAACCAGAATTCTTAAATAGAATTGATAAAGTTGTTATATTTAACTATTTATCTGAAGAAGACTGTCAAACAATCGCACAATTAGAAATGTCTATTATTGCAGATAAAATGAGAAAAAAGGGTTATTCTTTCGAATACAATCAAAATGTTATTGAAGGTTTAATAGAAAAAGGAATAGACAGCATTAAAGGCGCACGTGGTTTAGCTCAAGTAAGAAGAGAACTAATGGAATCTCCACTTGCCGATAGTATGATTAATACCCCAATTCCAAGGGGTAGCATATTTCAAATGTACTATGAGGACGAAGCTTTTAAATTTAGTATTCAAAAACCTGTTAAAAAAACAAGTCTATTAAAAGAAGTTTAACATTACTATAAAGGCATAAATCTTTATTTGGGAGTAGTTTATGAGATCACCAATTAGCGCAGCAACCGTTGCGGCAAGCGTTAGATCAGTCCCAACAATGCTTAAATCAAGTCGGAACACGTGGTCTTGCGAAAAAGTACGCTAAACCAGCAATGAAGGGGGCTGCTGCTTTGGGGGTTGCTAGAGCTGTTATGGGAAGTCGTAAATCCGGCTTAGATAAAACCGTAGGTAGACCAACAGGAATGTACAATCACTAGGAGACTTCAATGCCAGCAGGAATAGGTAGAAAATATGCAGACGGTATGTTTGCAGCAATTGGTGGTTTAACTAAAGCTGGAAGAGCTGAAATGTCTTTGGGCATGGGCGGAGCAATGGCCGCAACAAGAAGAAAAAATGTAATAGGTTATGGCAGAAAAGCTGCAAGACAGGGAGGCACAGTAGGGTTTGCTGCAATGGCTGCAAAAAATGTAGGCAACCTGAATAATAGGTCATCATACACACCTGCTACTCAACCAATTAATCCTATAGCATCCCCACAAGGATCTGGAAGATACGCATAATACGCTATCATTAATGATATGAATAATTGGAAGATGTATATAAATGATAATGATGATTTTGAAATGCCCAATTTCTTATATAGAACTATCATGGAGCTGATGAAGCAATCATTGGATATGGGAACACTTTTATCAAGTGATCAACAAAAACTAAGAGCTTATAAAGAACAAACTAAAAAACTGTTTAAAAATAAATGGTATGAAATAGCTAAAGCCCTTGAGGCATTTTCTATTATAGATCCATGCATGTGTTCAATGGAAGAGAAAGAAATTTATTGTGACCTATGCAAGGGAGCAAGGTATATTATTAATTCATCGCTAACCCCAGATGAAATGAGAGAAGTTGGATTAATAACCAATGCAGGAATGAATGCTGAGATTATAGGTAAATTACAAAAAAGTTTAAATGAAATATTGTCGCAATACCCGTAGATTGGTGAAAAATGTCAGAATTAGAAAAACCAGATAATAAAAATAATTTTATGAAACAATTTGAGTCTCTAAGACCAGATTTGTTTTTCCCGGATCATTGGACTGATGATCAAAAAGAAAAAGCAGTAGATTTAATTAGACCGCAAAAAACTAGAAGTGCAATGTTTTCTTCTATACCAATGAATTGCGAAGCTGAGAAATGTATTTTTGCAACAACATGTCCATTGCTAAAAGAGAATCTTGCACCAAAGAACAAGCCGTGTCCAATCGAAATGTCAATGGTTGCTCAATTCACTACAGAATACTTAGAACAATTAGATGTTAATCCAAACAATTTAGTAGAAGTTTCAATGGTTAGAGACTTGGTAGATCAAGAAGTCCAATATCTTCGCAAAACAAAGTTACTTGCAAAAGAACATTTTATTCAAGAAAATATAATTGGAATTGACCGAGATGGTCAACCGATACTTAAGAAAGAATTACATTTAGCAGTTGAGTTAGAGGACAAACTTCATAAGAGAAGAAAAGATTTAAGAAATCAACTATTGGCCACTAGAGAAGCTAAGGCTAAGGTTGGGCAAGTTCAGCTAGATACCGCTCAAGCAATTTCGGACATCATAGGAAGAGTACAGGCTGTAGAAAGCCAAAGAGAAAAACTGTTAAGAAAAAAGCTGGGTACATCAGAATTGGATGATTACATCATAGACTCTGAGGTGGTTGAAGAGCAAAAGCAAGGATAAATCATGCCTCGCAAGTTAACAAAGGCTGAAAAAGCGCTCAATGCAAGTAGAAAAAGGTATGGCTACAAAGGCCTGCCTGGACTTGGCATAGGCGCTGTATCCCCGTTGCCAGTTGCAGCAGATGAAACAGCTCCTGTATTTGGTGAGTTGTTTTCAATGTTTAGAAATTTAGGTGAAGAAGTATTCCCAGAGCTAGATTCAGACGCTAAAGTAATAGAAGCAATTTCTAGAAATATTGAAACTCCAGTAACTGTCGGATCTTCTGGTTACAGAGCCGCAGTTGGAACAGTAGATGAACAAATGGCTGGATACAAGAAATTTGAATCAGCATACAGAAAAGCTATTCAGATAGAACTAAACGAAGGTGTAGGAAATTCTGAGGCTAGAAAAATATTGTTAAGAAAGGCGCTAGACCCATCATCTCAAATAAATCTTAATTTAATTTCAAGCAGACAAGCTCAAAGGGAGTTAAGAGAAAATTATGGATCAAATGTTTTTCAAATAGAAAGAGTTATAAAGAACATAGGACTACCAGGTGTATTTACTCCGTCTACAAACCCAGCTAGAGCAACTGCAAGATACGCTGTTTCATCAGCGGGTGGATATGAACCAGCCATTGATATTTTGCAATCAGCAACTTTTTCAATAGACCCATCTGCCGTAAAAGGCGCCTATACTCCTCCATCTGTGTCTTTTAGAATGGGCATGAGCTCACTGCCGTCTTCTAGAACTTTAGAACAAAGAGTGGCAAGAGGCGGAAGATTATCTTTTGAACATTTGCCAGATGGCGCAATACTTCATTCGCTAGACATAGAAGCAGAAGATGTTACGCCAGATGCTTTAATGAGATCACTTTCAATTGGTAGTGATAAATTGTCAAAAGATGCAAGTGGTAATATATCAATTAGTCCACTACCAGGAATAGAAAATCAAGAATTTGGATCTGCTTTAATAACACCAAAGCTAAAAGGCTTACCATCAACAGATCCAACAGATTTAAGCAGAACAATGGATTTTGCTACAGCAACAGCAAGAAGGGAAACTGAATTTGGTGTAGCTTCTGCAAAAGTTAATATTTTTGATGCAAGTAAAATATTTGATTTAACAACGGGGGAAGGAAGAGAATCAGCTGCAAAGCACTATATCAAAATGCTTGAAGAGGTGAATAAAACAGGTCACTATGTAGTTGCAACAAACGCTGAAGCATATGACATACCAAAACTTGCTCAAACACTCAGATCTATAAAAGAGTTTGAGGGTATGGGGGGATTGCCTGTACTTGAACAGTTTGAAGAAAAAATGGCAAATGGTGGTTTGATAGACACGCTTGGATTAGCTAGAGATGTGCTTAATAATAAATTAGCTCAGAGATTATCTACAGCAACAAGTAGCACTGAAGAAAAAGCTTTGCTAGCATTTAAAACATTATTATCAGAAGATGTAAGACATACAACAACAGTAGCTGGTCAATCCGTTTCTGGATTTGGTTTAGGAAACATGTTACAATCAACCAACTTACTGCAGTTAATGGCAGAATCTGGAGATACTAATCAAATTGATTTAATTAATACCTTAGCTACATCAAATGCAGCACATACAGGTCCAGTTGACAGAAGGGTATCACTGTATCTTGCATCACATATGAATAATCTTGATTTTGCAGATCCAGATACCGGGTTAGACTTGTCGCTTTTGCCAAAAGATGTTAGAGAAAATATTTTAAGAGCTCAAAGAAACATAGCAGCGTCAAGAGCAACGGTACTAACAACAAACATTTCAGATCCAAGGGAGTTAGTTCGTTCAGCTTATGATCACATAACTGGAAGTGATGCAATACAAAAAGTTGAATTGGGGATATCTCCACAAGGAACAGAAAATGCTGTTTCAGAACTTGCTGGTCTCAAAGGAACTATAAAGTTTGACCCTAATTCAAGAACGTTTAAGCTATTTACTGGACCTGATGCAGTAGCTCAATCCTTACCAGCAGGCTTTGATGCAGAAGCCCATATTAGAACTACTTTACAACAAATGAGAAGTGTACCAGCTGGATCTGATTTACCAAATAATCAAACTCAAATACTTTCATTAGGAGTAAGTCCAATGCAAATTGGAGAAATTGATTCTATTAATAAATTGATAACTGGCTCAAGAACAACTCCATTAATAGATGCAGTTACGCCAAGGATAACTGATGCATCAGAAGCAGACTTTATTGGTGGATTAACTGCAACAAGAAGTACAATCAAGCTACCGTTTATGGAAGACACTGGGACTATACCTACATCTGTAACTAGTTTAATGAGAGGTAGGTTTGAGGCAATAATGCCAGCAATGGCAGATGTATACAGAGATACCTTGTATAAAGCCGGCATTGGTTCAGCATCAATAAATCCAGAAATTAGATCAGCATTTGTTACACTATCTGAACTTACTTCGGCACGAGGTGCAGCAAACAGGGGTCTTGTAGAATCTGCATTGAGCGGACTTGATGACCTATCTACGCCAGAAGGGATCCGTAATAACGTAGCAAGGGTAACAGAAATGCAAGCAAAACTTGGCGACAGTATGAAACACTTTAGTGATTTAGGAATCTTTCATGCTGGTACACAACAAGAACTTGTTAGAGACGAAAGTATTTTTATGGTCCCATCTTCTATTCTGGGAAAAGTACAAACATTAGATTCATCTGGTAAAAAAGTTGGGCTACTAACACAAGAAGGACTTAATTCACCATTTAGTGCAGTAAGACTTTCGGTAGCAACTAGAGGGGATCCTGATCTGAATCCAACAATTAATGCGGTTCTTGGCGGAGAAGCTCTTAGGGGCAATGGAGCACGCGCAAGAAGAGCTGCTTTCGTAGAAGCTAGGTCAACATACGAGGCTACTCACGAACTATTTGCTCCATATAAGGGAAGACCAGAAGCTATGGTAGAGGCAGGATTAGCAAGTAGTAGAGATCAAGCATTAGAACATCTTTCATTTTTTGGTGCAGCAAGTAGAACACGAGAAAGAACCGCCAGAGTAATGGAATTATTTGAAAAAACTCAAAAAAGCGGAATAGTAATAGCTTCAATTGAGGGAGAAGCAAGTGGCGCAGGAGATATAAAAAGAGTGCTTGATACGGTTGCAGAAGGAATAGACTCTGACACTTTAGCTAAGCTAAAAGGCTTAACCTATAATTTAGCAGGTGTAACAGAACAAGGTGTCACTTTAGCCCCAAGAGTTTCACAAGAAGCGCTAAGAGAAGCTGGTAGACTTTCAACAGGAATAGCAACAGATTTAGCTAAAAGAACGTCAGGAACATCGCAATTAGATTTATTAAAAGCAGGAATCAGAAGGGGTGAAGAAAGTCCTGAGTTTTTTGGTAAATTAGAAAAAGCAACAAACGCAGCTAGTGAATTTGGAATTAATAGAGACTTAATGAACAAAATGAAAAAAATTAAACCTAAAGTTTATGGTACCGTAGCAGCTGTGGCTGCGCTAAGTGCGGGTTACTATTTAGCTACAAGGAAATCTAAACAAGATCCATTAGATGAGGTAATGGAACAACAGCCACTGGAACAGACAGGACCAATGTCAATTAGGGACTTTAATCAAGTTGATAAAGCAATGGCAAGTCAAACCTCATCAAGAAGAGATCCATTAGTCACAGCTGGAGTTGTAGGAAATTTAGATCGAAATAAAATAGGCCATACCCAAATGGGCGCAAATAAATATAATCACCTTTACGGAGCATAGATATGCCACTAAGATCAACAATGATAGACATAGGCAAAAGAGGAGCCAAGGCCGTTAGTACAGGTGCAATGAACTATTCTGGTATGGGTAAAGCTGGCAAAGTTGGAATCGCAGCACTTATGGTTGGTGCAGGAATAAAAGGACTATACGATGCAGTTGCACCAGCCACAATAGACGCTGGAATGGACATTGCTTTTGGCGACCCGCAAGCAGATCAGAAAGTATTAGGAAGTGACTTAAACCCTAGCGCGATGTATGGAGCATCAGGTCTGCCTGGATCAAGATTTGCAGGAAGAATGTATGCGCCAAACGCTATAAAAAAGGGAGCAAATATTGGTGGTAAAACAGCTTTCGGATTTGCTGCTGGCGGTGCAGTAGCTGGCGCATATGCTGGAGCAAAGTTTGGCAAAAAACTTGGTTTTGGAGCCATGGGCACAGCTGCTTCAACAGCAGCTGGTGCATTCATAGGAGGCTCAATAGGCACAGCTGGTGCTGTATCTGGCCCAATAGCAACAGCAAAGGCCAACCAGCAAATAATGACTCAATCACCATTTTATAATCAATCAGCACTTACTGCTGAAAGATTAAATGCAAGCGGAAATATAGTTCTCGGTATGCATAATCAGAGGAGAGGCTAATGGCCAGAAAAGGAGCAGCACCTAGTCCGGCAGAGGAACCAGATGTAAGTTCTGGTTTTGACTTTGGTCAGTTTACGCCAGGTATAAAACAAGCTGCACTAATTAACGCTAGACGCTATGGCAACACGATGCTTAATGGCGGCTTTATGGATGTTGCTGGTAGTGGAACTGCTAGGCAGGTCAGAAAAGCCCAAAAATATGGTGGAGTTGTAAATGGTCAAATGCACAGACCAGGAGGTGCAGCATCATTCTTTGGTGGAGGTAGAAATCCATATAACGTATCACCGTTCTTAGCAAAAAGGGCAGCTAAAGCAGCATCAGCTGGTAAAACATCAATGGCAGCTCCAGCTCTGGTTAACAACATAAATCCAAGGGCAATAAATAGATTTAATACTATTGGTGCACTTGGTGGTGGAGATATAAAAGGATCGTATAATGCTTTTCAAGTTCTCAGTGGAGGTATAAATAATTTAGGAAAAAGAGCTGCAAAACATGAAGGCCTTAGAAAGACAATGGGCCTTGCAGACAACTTTGATGGAGAAAAAGATAAGGTTTTTAGCGGTGGAGTTTTAGGAAGAATAGACACTCTTAATAAGTTGCATGGCGTAGAACACACTCTAAGACTTGGAGAAGCTAAGGGTGGAGCTAGCGCTTTGCAGGGAAGAGCTTTAAAGAAATTTACAACAGCTCAAACCCAAAGAGCAACAATGGTTCAAAATATAACGCAAGTACAGTCGGCAGCAAACCCAGGAATGAATGCAATACAGAATGGAAGAAATGTTAGGCTTCAAGCCCAACTAGCAAGATCAGCAAGTAGAAGAAGTATGATGACTGGTTCAAGAATACTTGCTCCTGGAACCGTTGCACCAGTTGGCGCAATGACTGCCGCATCCAGAGGAGCCGCGATAACTGCTACAGCAACCGCAAATGCTGCAGCGGCAACTAATGCAGCAGCAATAGCTGCAAATCCATCAAATGCAGTAGCATCGAGTATGACATCAGGAATAGTAAGCAATAGAATAACTTCATTTTATAATGGTGCTCTAAATGCAGAAAATATGAGCGCAAGAAATCTTGCAACTTTAAATAAAGGTTTTAAGGCAATACATGGTGGAGACAAGGCTGCAAGCCGTGGAGCTATGGCACTGTTTAAGACTGAAATGTCAGCTGGAGGTAGATACGGAGGCAACGCCTTTATGCGCGGTAAGGGTGGAATAAAAATGATGACAACTGGCGTACAGATGATGAAGGCTGGATCTAAAGGCGCAGGCATACTTGCAATGAAGACAGGAGCAACAAGGCTCGGTGGTGCAGCATTAGGACCACTTTCGATAATGGCCAACGCTCAATTGATGTATGATATAGGTAAGGGTGTTGGTAAGATAGCAGTTGGCGGAATGAACCTTGCCAAGGATGCAGTTAAGTCAATGCAAGGAACTATTAATAAACCAATGTTTGGTACAGGATTTAAAGACAACGAAGTAGCAGCAACTTCAAGATCTAGAGGTGTCATGGCAATTCAAAATTCAAGGCTTAATGCACGAAGCTTACTTGGATCAGAAGCTGGTATGATGGCGTCCCATTTTGGATAATCTATGAACTCTTTGCAAAACAAAACAATAGCATTTAGAAAATCATTAGAAAAACTTTCTAGAGAAGATTTAATTGAAATTATTAAAGACCAAGATGTTGAAACATTCAAACAAATAAATAGAATTGAATGGGTTTTTAAAAATAAATTAAATCATCTCAACTGGTCTAGTGGTGAACCAATTGTAGAAAGACCATTAACAAATAAAGAATTAGCACTTTTGATTGATGAACCATTTGAATTAGATCTTGAATTAATGGATCTAGGAATTTCTGCCGAACAACAAAGACAAATACATATAGCTAAAGATCCTTGCATTTGGGCTAGACAATTTCTTGAAGCAGAAACCAGAGTTTATCAAACTTTGATTCTTCGTGATCCAGCAGTAAGAAAAGTTCTTAGAGCTGGTCGTCGTCTTGGCAAAACTTTTAGTATGGCAATTGCACTCATTCATTATAGCTACACACACAAAGACGGAAGATGTCTTGTTATTGCGCCAATGAAATCGCACGTTGAATTGATTTATCAAGAAATTTTAAGACTTGCCTCTAAGAATGAAATTGTTACAAATTCAATAATAAGAAAAGTAACAAGCCCTCAATTCATGATTCAATTTACTAATGGTTCAACAATTCGATTCTTCACATCAGGCATGCGTTCAGGTGGCAAATCGGACGTAGCCCGTGGTCAAGAAGCACACATGATTGTATTAGACGAAATGGACTACATGCATGCAGACGACTTAGATGCACTTTACGCAATGCTCCAAAAGACAGCAGAAGATCAACCAGATAAGGTTTTGATTGGTGCATCTACGCCTACTGGTAGAAGAGAAAGATTTTGGGAATGGTGCAGAAGTGAAAGATTTAAAGAGTTCTGGTTTCCATCGTATTGCAATCCATATTTCTCTAAAGAGCAAGAAGATGAATTTAGAGAACAATATTCAGAAATTGGATATAGACATGAAATTGAAGCTGACTGGGGCGAAGATGCAGAAGGTGTTTATCCTAGAAAATATGTTGACAGAGCATTTATGGAACCAGGCTGGGATTATCATCCTGAACTTACTTCAGCAAGAAGCTTTCACACAATAGGTGTTGACTGGGATAAGTATGGAGCTGGAACTAATATAGTTGTTCTCGAAGCATGTTCTGACACCTATGAAGAAGAAAGATTTAGAAACAAAGTAAAAATTTGCTATAGAGAAGAAATACCTAGATCAGAATATACTTTAACTAAAGCTGTATCCAGAATAGTCGAACTTAATAATATTTTTAAACCAAAACATATCTATGTTGACAGAGGCTATGGAGAAGTCCAAGTTGAGCTACTACATAAGTATGGGGTTGAGAATCCTATCAGTGGTTTGAAGGAAAGAGTTAAAGGCGTTAGCTTTAGTGAGACTATAGATGTTAAGGATCCATACACAAAACAAAATATTAAAAAAGAAATTAAACCATACATGGTCGATAACCTTAGGCAATATTTAGAAAAGGAAGTTTTAGCTATTTCTGAGAGAGATGCAGAAATGTATATGCAATTGATTTCCTATGTTGTGGTAAGAACTACGCAAACTGGAAGACCTGTATTTGAAGCCGGAGGTTCAGCAGTTGATCACGCGCACGACGCTTTAATACTAGCACTTTTGGCTATTACGGAAAATTACAGCGACCTACACAAAGCACGTTTTGCATCAAGAACAGAATCATTCTCTAACACTTTCTTTATGCCCAAACCGGTAAGCAGTAGCGATGATGACTATAAAGATGATAAAGTAGGATCTACCTTAACTGGTAGAGCAGATAAACTAACACCGCAAAAATTTGGTTATAAAAAATCTTTTGGTGGTAGATCTAATTCAAAGATTAAAAGAAAGACATTTTAATGGCACAATATGGTTTAGGACAAAGTAATCCTGTAGAGGATGTATTTTCCGATACAGCTAATGAGTCATCAAGTCTTCTTTCGCTTGGGGCCAGAAATTCCATAAACAATATGTATGGAAATAATACTCCAGAAACAAGGTATATAACAACACTGTCTCAGCCAACAATTACAGAAGTAAGAAATAATGTCTATTACTGTGAGTCTGTGATTACCCAGTTGTTAAAAGAAATAGAATCAAACCTAGACCAAGTAAACATTAACGCCTATTGCAATATTGATTTGGAAAATTCACACAAAGCTGTATGGCAAGATGCCTTAAAGCATAATGAAAAAGCTAGCCTTCTTTCTTTCCCAAATTTTATTCCATATACAGAATATGAATTTGCGTCTAAGCACCTGTGTAGATCTTGTAGAGAATTAATTAAGCAATATGATTTGACCATAAATTATACATCTTTTGGTCATTTGGCGGAAACTAAAAAAGTATTGTCATATTTAAGAAATGAAATATTAACAATTAAAAATATAGTTACACATCAATTTGGGGAGGAATATAGGGATGAAACAGAAGGCGAAATTGCAAGGCACTTATCCGATTGGGCAAAGACAGCACTCCACTATACGAAACAGCTTGCCAAGGAAATCACAGACTCGCCAACATCAATTCCCCAATCCGAATTGGATCAAATCTCTAAAAAACAAGCAGCGCAATTCCAAGCTTTTTTTTCGATCAAAATAAACTCTTACACATCAGAAATACAATCATTATCCAATGGACTAAAAAGAGATACTGTAGATACCTGTAGTGTATTCTATTCCAATTTCCTACTACCAGCTCTTAGCTTTAAGTCAAAAGTTGTAGAACCGTTGATGTTAGACTTTACAACAACATCAATAGGAAACGACTGCCCAACGCTATTGAGTGAAATTATCGTAGCAAGAAACTCCATAACAGGAAACTTGGGCTCTGTCACTTCTGACTATGTTGAAAGAAGAGTCCAAATGAGCAAAAAGCTAGACGCTCTTTCTCAAATGATAAGACTTAAAAGAAGATATGTAAACTACATAACACAATTAGAATCTTTAGCCGCGCAAAGAATAAAAGTTCTTGTTACCGTAGAAACAGAAGAACTAGAAAAGTATAAACAAATATTCTTTAACATTCCTGTTGACTCTGAAAAAAGAATGGACCTAAGATCATCTCACGGTGATTTAGATGGACTAGACGGAGACGCTCACCCACAGTATTTAAGAAGAGATGGTGGGACAATCACTGGAAATATTGATGTAGCCGAAGGTGTAAAAATTGGCGGAGTAAGCGTATCAAACCATGCTCACTCGGGCATAGACGGCTCAATGCCAATTAGCGCATCTGTTATAGACTACGCATCAGCTAGAAATGATTATTATAATGCAGCTCTGACTAGCCCATACAGTAATATAACTTTAACTAATTTAACACAAAGCATTTTAACTGGCGGCGGCATAGTGTTTGATGCTACGTTTGAAGTAGAAATAGAAGATGATAAATTAAACTCATATGAGTTTGAAATATTGTATAATGAGGTATAAATATGACTTGGTTTACTTATGCAAAAGCTTCAGCAACAATAACTCCTCCCGTAAGAAGGAAGATAATATTTCCATACTTAAATGAGCATTTAAAAGTTGGAGATTGGCTTCAGGTTAATCTTAATGATTTAGATTTAAATAGGTATTATTATTTTGAAGATGGCCTTATTAAGAATAAAGCTGATTCAGATTCTTATGTTGTAGTTTATGAAACCGATACTATGTATACAGTTACTCAAAGCTTATTAGTGGGCACACCGTTATTGCCTAGTTATAAAAACAATCTGTGGTTCAAATCAGTTACAGCTGTTAACGCAAGTGAAAAGCCATTAGGTAATTATTATATTTATTACCATAAAGATGATGTACAGTATTTGTCTTTATCAGGAAACAGTTATGTTTCTACTACCAACCCAGGTGGAGCAAATTTTATAGGAACTGAAAGTCAAGGATCAGCTAATAGTATAAACTTTCATTCAACAGTAGTCACTGGAGATTCTTTAAATTCAAGGATTGCAAACATAAGCTATTTAGGTGATATTGGAATCTGGAATAACAAGAAGAGTTCAACTCCTGGTTCAAAGTTAATGGGATCTTTTTCAGGTCCAGATTTAAAAATATATGCACAAAAAAGCCCAAGCTCTGGGACAGCAACTTTAAAAATTGTAAAGATTTCAGCTAATGGAGCTGGCCAAAGTGTCATAAGAGAAAATATAGAGTTAGACTTTTATGCTTCGACAACCCAGGAAAGCCAATTAGTATATACGTTTAGTATTACCGACTTAAATATGTTTTCAACGTATGATGAGATATATGGGGAATTTACTTTTGAAATTGAAGTAAAATCAAACAAGAACGCAAGCTCTACGGGTAATGATATAAAAATAGAAAATTATTCTTTTTCTAAAAACTATTTACTGGAAATAGATCAAGAAGAAATTAATTCAACTATATCTTTTAAGACAACAGGTAGTGTAAAATAATGGCAAAAATAATTAAAACAATAACAGGATTAAAACCTGATCAAGATTATTTAATAGCCTTAAAAGTTAAAAATACCGAAATATCAGCAATAGACGATCCTTATGAATCTATTAGAATTCATACGCCAAAAGATCAAACTATCCCAGGCGCAATAGATGTAAGCACATTTTATATTTATGGAAATTATAAATCTGTTATGTTTGAATTTCAGCCAACTGTAGAATTAGATGTTAACGGATATAAGTATGAGCTGTACTCAGATGCACTTGGCGCAACACTTATCTCTTCTGGTATAGCAACAGCAACAGTATTTTCAATAGACGTTCCAGACAACAGCAATGCAGCCAATCCTGATGCAGCGCAAACTGATGTCATTTATTACGGACGAGTAAAGACTATTGACACTTCCGGTAATGAAAGTGGTTGGACTCCAAGTTCTGGCCTTAAAGCTTCAACTGCAACAGACATGATTCAGGGTTCACACATTTCAAGTTTAACAGCTGCAAAGATTACTGCTGGAACAATTGGTGCACATGAAATAATTCTAAAGCAACAAGGTGTTCAATATAGTATTACAGCTCCAGCAAATATGGCCATTATACGATCTTCAAATTATAACGGCACTTTTAATAATACTACTGGAATTTGGACTTCTGGAACAACCGGATGGGTAATCAGTGGTGACGGAAGAGCAGAGTTTTCAACAGCAGCAATTAGAGGAACACTCACCGCTGGATCAGTCTTTATTAATGCCAACAACCGTTGGAAGAGCAGTGAGTTTGGCGACACGATCTCAGATGCCATATTTAAAGTTGGAACTACAACTAATTATATGTTTTACAATGGCGTTGATGCCCTTGAAGTTAAAGGGACTATAAAAGCTACAGCAGGCAAAATAGCTGGTTGGGATATAGTTGGAGACAATCTTGAATCTGGAGGAAGTTATAACGGATCAATTTCAATTGGACCAGGTAATGGACCAATCTCTCTGGAAACCGGTGGACCAACCGGCGAGTTATACATTGATGCTGGAATAAGTCCAGGTTATCAAGCACATGCAGAATACAATGCATATTTTGCAAGATGGTCCAGATATTATAATGATGTTCTTCACTACGCACTGGCTATTGCGCCAGATGGAGTTGCATATCAATATAGTGACTCTGATAAATTTGAATTTAGATTAATTTCAAACGTTCCGTATATAGTTGTAAATGGAACTCAATTTCAATTAACAATTGGGGGCGGATCCTCTAGTGGCGGAGGAAACACTGGTACTATCCCCGAAGATCCGGGGACTCCAAATCCAGACCCAACAGCATGCTCTTGCGTAAACAGCGCAACAGTTACTGCTGTTTGCAGTCCTGAGATTGCATGTAATCTTCCAGGATGTTGGGATGGCTGCAGATATAATACTTATGATTATTATACAAGTAGTTGTGTAGTAGTAGGTACCTGTACATGCTCTGGCGTCACATGTGCAGGTACTGTTGTCACAAGAGGTTGTTCCTCTCCAACAGTATGTCAATAACTTGTATATGCTATAATGAGTAATCGAATAGGAGAAACTATGACTCAAAACAGAATGCCATCAACATGCTTTGCATATGTTATAGATGGGGAAGTAGGCCATTTACATTTTATGGCCAATGCCATAGAGCACGCTGTTGCAGCTATGAAATCAGATCCTAAAGTTATAGAAGTTCCAGAAGAGTTAGTAGAATTAATGGAGCCAACAGTTGGCTTTGGCTGGACGTATGTAGACGGTATTTTTGTTGCACCACCAGAAACAGTGTGATATTTTCTGCTATACTATAAACTATTATTTGACAAAAGGACAAAATCATGACCGAAGAAGTAACAGCACCAGAAGCTAAAAAAGAATTTAAAATTGAGATTACTCTTTCAGAAGCTAACGTAGCATACAAGAGCGATTTCCCTGAATCAGATACCGTTTTTTGGCTTGAGTGGGTAAAAACAATCATTTTGCAAAAGACGCTTAGCAACTTAAATCAAGAAGCTAATTAAATTAATATAAAGGTCTACTATATCTTAGTATTCCCTCGTATTTAGGCGGCTAAAGAATGGCTATTAAAAAATATTTCCCTGTACGCAATGACGAGTCCGCAGGAGACTTTGTTGCCAAAAAGGTAAATCCAGAAGACACAAAGTCAATAAGTAAAATATTTAAAGTAGCTTCTTTGGCTCTTGGGTATCAAGGCACAAACTATTACTACGCAGGTAGAAGTAACTTTGAGCCATCCCCGTATGACTTTGAACGAATTCTTCAAGCAGTAGATACTGACTCATATGTCAAGCAAGCTGTTTCAAAATATAAAGATCTATTTTGGAAAGAAGGCTGGAAAATAGTCGGAGAAAATCAAGAAGCTGTTTCTTACCTATATCAAAGAATAGATTATATGGAAATGGCAATGAAGAGACCATTCTTGGATTTCCTCATTGAATTATCAGATCAGCTAATTAAGTTTTCAAATGTTTTTGCCGTTAAAGCAAGAGGCGATTTAAATGATTATTTTCCAACAAATCTTACTCCAGTAAGTTCTACTCAACCAATAGTTGGTTATTACTTAATTCCTACTGAGCAAGTAAGAATAATGAGAGATAAGTATAATAGACCTAAAACGTATTTGCAAAGAACAGACCCAGCAACTTATGCACCAACTGACCGAGATCCAGTTTGGTCAGCCGACAGAGTAATACATTTATTCTTTGATAGAAAACCTGGTAGAGCTTTTGGTACGCCATATTTGTCTAACGCTATGGATGACGTAGTTGCATTGAGACAAATGGAAGAAGATATTCAAAATCTTGTTCACAGAGAATTATTTCCATTATACAAATATATTATTGGAACAGCCGATCAACCAGCAGAGCCAGATGAAATAGAAAAAGCCGCTTCAGAGATAGAAAATTTAAGATCTGAAGGTGGATTAATTCTTCCATACAGACATGATGTTGATATAATCGGAGTTGGCAAAGAAACGCTTGATGCAAACAATTACCTACAACACTTTAAGGAAAGAGTGTCTGTTGGTCTAGGAGTTGCTCCTCACCACCTTGGCATGACCATGAATGGTGGAAATAGATCGATGTCAGAAAGATTAGACACTTCTCTTTATGACAAGATTAAGCAATTCCAAAAGCAATTTGCTGAGATGGTAAGACTACATATATTTAACGAACTTCTTTTTGAAGGTGGATTTGATCCAATTGAAAACCCTATGGAATCATCCATGTCCGACAGATGCTACTTTAAGTTTAACGAAATAGATACAGATACTCAGGTCAAAAAAGAGACACATATTATTCAAAAGTATGTTAATTCATTGATTACTTTAACTGAAGCAAGAACTGAAATTGGGATAGATCCTGAAGCACAGATGGATGATTTGTTTAGTGCAATTCAAACAGATCAACAAAAAGATATTATCGATGCACAAGCTACGGCTAATCCTCCTGCTCCTAAAGCTGGAGGCGATAAACAAGCGTCAGCCAAAAAGGGTTCTAGAAACATGCCTTCAAAAAGAAAAGGTGTTGGCAATACTATTAGACCCCAAAATCAAAACGGAAGAAAAACTTCTCCAAATATAAAAAGATCTGATCCAGATTGGATTAACACTGTTGAAAACTTGCTTCAAGAACAATATGATGTTAAGATAGAGGAGTCAGACTTAACCATTCAAAGTGAGGAATAATGCCGTTCATGATAACATCAGATACTTCTAAGCAATATCTTAGAGAAGAAGACGCAGTAAAAGGTTTTGAAATTGCAGTCGGAAATGGCCAGACTCGTATGGCTCTTACAATTCTCGTTGATGTGATCAATGGAATGATGGACATTTTTAATTCTGTTGAAGATGAATTAGAGGAAGAAGAAGTAACAGCAGCAGTTGTTGTTGAAGAACCCAAGTTGCAAAAACAAGTTGCGGTCGATGAACCTTTGCAAGAAGAAGTTCAACCAGTAACTAAACCAGTTGCCAAAAAAGAAACAAAAACAACCGAAGAAAAATGAAACTAATTATAGGTTGCCCTATATATAAAAGAGAATGGATCTTTCCATACTGGGCTATGGCTATCGAAAGACAGTCGGTACCTCTTAATGATGTAGGCTTTATATTCGTTGTATCTTCTTCTGATCAAGGAACTATTTCTATGATCAATAGATGGAAAGAAGTTTCAAAAAATTCAATTGGATTTATTGATATTGTAGTTAAAGATGATATTGCACATCACGAGCATGACTCAAAGTCTAGACAGTGGACAATGTCAAAGTACATGAATATGGTTAGCTTAAGAAACACTCTCTTGGGTGAAGTAAGAAAGTATCAACCAGATTATTTCTTTAGCTTAGATTCAGATATTATAATTCATAATGCATCAACTATAGAATTATTAATAAGTCACATTAAAGATGGGGCAGATGCAGTTAGTCCACTGATGTTTATGACCCCAGTTGGAATAGATTTTCCAAGTGTTATGACGTGGTTGGACGAATCAGGCAATAGAGCTAATAGGTCTAGAAAATATCCGCTTGGAACTTATTTCAAATCAGATATTATTATGGCTGCAAAAATGATGTCAAAAGATACTTATAATAAGGTTGATTATGTTTTTCATGCACAGGGAGAAGATCTCGGATGGTGTTCTGAAGCCCGTAAAAAAGGCATAACAGGGCTCTATTCGGCATCATATATCTATGCCCCACACATAATGCACCCAGAGATGCTTGAAGCCTTTACTAAGGGTGGAGATCCAAGAATTTCTGCTGCATTTGAAAACATGGCAAAAATATGATATCTTTATATAAAATTGTTTAATGTTATAAAAACAAATTTACTATATATACAGATTTTAAAAAATGGAGAATTAAATGGCTTTTAACTTTGTGGAAACCTTTACAATTCAGCTACCAGATTTCACTGATGTAGACTTGAATTTTTCAGAGTCTCAAAATCCAAACAAAGGTTTAATTATTGAGGTTGCAGCTATTCATGAACGGATTGACTGGCAACTACAATAACTATTCTGCAATAGAATTAGAGAAGGCTCTCCAGTCATGGGTTGAGCCCTATCCTAAGCCAATCATTTTAAACCACGATCTTAATTCAGAGCCAATTGGCCGTGTTATGGCAGCAAAGATGGATAAAGAAGAAGATGGTTCGGATTTTGTTCGTTTACAAATTGCAATCACTGATCCAGTCGCAATGCAAAAAGTTATTGACAAAAGATATTTGACAGGTTCAGTTGGTGGAAGAGCCGGAAAAGCAGTGTGCTCAATATCTGGAGACGATCTAGCATCAGAGAGTGCCGATGGCAGACCAAAGGCTCAGAAGTTTAAGAGGGGTCAAGTTTACAAGGGCAAGTTGGCATTTATTGATATGCAAGACATTTCCTTCAAGGAATACTCTTTCGTTAACCAGCCAGCAGATTCTAAGTCCGGCGTAAGAAAGTCTTCTTCTGGAGATGTTAAAGTAGAAAACTCTTCAGATGACTGGGTAGCAAGAAGTTCTGCATTCGTACTTAACATGGATGAAGAGGACATATATTCAGTAGAGGAACACAAATCGATTCTATCAGGCTTAAAATCCAAAGAATCTAAACCACTCTATCTACACCTAAAGGGCTCTTTTCTTACAGCTATTGCTGTTCATGAAAGTGAAAATTACAAATACAACAGCAACTCATTACTATCTAGTGAGAATGATAATGATGAACATCATGAGGAGAATTCAAAAATGGAAGAAAGCGTTCAGAATGAGGATGTTTTGGCTGCTGTAGAAAGCCTTAGCCAAGATCTCTCAACAATTACCGCAGTTTTAACTCAAGAAACGCAAGAGCCTGCTGAAGAACCAGCAGAGGTTCAGGCCACAGAAGAAAAAGATGATGACTCGGAATTGGTAGCGGAAAATCAGGATATAGTTTCCGTACTTAAACAAGCACTTGCTTTGGCAACTGAAATTAAAGCTCAAGATTTGATTGATGTTTTAACAGCAAAAATAGCTGCACAAGAAGAATTAAAAGAAGAAAAGATTTCTAATGAAACTTCAGAACCCGTAGAAGAACAGGCTGAATTAGCTGTTGAATCTGTAGATACTGAAGTTGCTGAAGAAAATAAAGCAATTGAAGAGCCAAAGGCAGAGCTCACTAGTACAGAAAAAGATTCTGAGCAAGATGCCGATGACGCAAGTAAAAAACTTCAGATGCTTGAAGAAGAAAATCAAAAACTCAAGAGCGCATTGCACAGAACTCTCGCAGAGAGAGTTGTGGACACAAAAATTGCAGCTGGAATTGAGGGACCTGAATCAAGAGAAGAGTCAATTGCAGAGCACGTAAAGCGCACTGCATCATCATTGGCTGATTCTCTAAGAGATCTAGCAGGAATGCCAGTAGCCAAAAAGGCTAAGGGCACAATGCCAGAAATCAGCTCAGAAATTGAAGCTGTTGAGAGTGAAGACAATGTCATCACAATCGACGCAGAACAAGAAGAGTCAAAAAAACAGGCTACCGATACTTCAGAGCAGCTTTTTGTAGATGCTCTCATGGGTCGTCGTAAACTTTAATCAACAAATATTTCAAGGAGAAATAAAATGTCATTAGCAAAATTTCGTAAAGTAGGCACCAAAACCGGTTCTGGTCGCTTTGTAGTTTCTGAGGGTATCGCCCCAGCAGCTTATTTGCTCCCATCACAGGGCCTTCCAACTTGGTACTCGGACAGTGAAGATGATCGTTTTGAGATCGTTATCTGTAAGGGTACCGTTCTTTCAGTAGTCGCTGACTCAAATGGTGATGCAAGAATCGTACCTGCAAACGGTAGTGCTTCAAGTGTTACCTGGGGTGACTCGATGCCAGCATCGTGGAATCCTTTGAACGGCGCAACACCAGCTTATTCGTCAGGTGCAACCGATACTGTAGCAGTTGCTGCTTACTCGGTTCCAGTTGGCGTAGCACAATATGACCTCTACCGTCCATTCGATAAGGGCACCTCCCAAGGTGCAGGCTTTATCGCACGTGGTTATGTAGAGTATCCAATGGTTTCATTGGTGAATGATGATGTAACGGTAGGCTCTTTAATTAAGGCCGACCATATGGGTCGCCCAGTGTCGTTAACAACGACGTTGTGTGGTACAAATCCTTACCTCCAGGTTGGTAAGGTTATTGAGGTAGAGAAATTTGCTACCAACTTTGATGACGGACTGCTTTCATACATGCAGTTGCCATCAGATCCAGGTGCACTGAAGACGGTTTATGAGCTCACCCGCTCAGGATCATATTCAGGTAAACTGGGTATCCGTTCTAATCTGGATGTAAACAATGTTATTGGTGCATTCCGCGTCAATTTAACACTTTAATTAAAAATATAACACAGGAGGAATATTCCTAAGATGAGCAAGACAATCCAAGAGCTCCTCTCGGGTCTCCCAGCATGGGAGACTGCACTAACCGAGGATGGACACGTAGATGAAAATAACAGAGTTACTATCAAAGAGGCTTTTTCGTCCCCAGACGCAGCAGCACTCTTTCCTAAAGTTATCTCTCGTACCCTAAAGGAAGCGGCAGAGCCACAGTTACTTGTTACTCCGTTGCTTTCGACAGTGCGCCTAGGGAAAGGACGCTCCTTGGAGTTTCCAGCAGTTAATGCAATTCAGGCAGCAGAAATTCCTGAAGGACAAGAGTACCCAGAACAGGCACTCGCATTTGCTAAGCAGATTGAAGGCAAAGTCTCAAAGAAGGGCGTTAAGCTCTCCTTTACAGAGGAAGTCATTGCTGACTCCCTTTGGGACATTGTAGGTCTTCATGTTCGCGCAGCAGGTCGTGCAATGGCCCGTTTGAAGGAACAAATTGCCCTCAGTCGTTTCAAAGATGCAGCAAGCATTGTGTTCGACAATGAGAGCAGCTCATATGACGATACAACAGGTCGTGGGATTGACGGTGCGTTTAACAAAACCGTTACCTGGGATGATGTTATCGACATGGCAGCAGTTCTTATGGCAGAAAATCATATCCCAACAGACTTTATCCTCCACCCATTAATGTGGTCGGTATTCTTGAAGGATGCAATTTTCCACACTGGTGGCTCAGCAGCAGCAGTTAACACGAGTTGGGGATACCGTCCAGATTCAAAAGAAGGTGCTTTAAACAACACCGCTCCTATGGGTTTGAATGTTATCGTTTCACCTTTCGTTAGCTTCACTGGAAAATCTGGGTCAACTCCAGCAATGTCAGACCTTTTCTTAATCGACCGCAACGAAGTGGGAACACTTCTTGTCAAAGATGACATGAGTACGGATCAGTTTGATGATCCTTCGCGTGACATTCGTGCGATGAAGATGAAAGAACGTTATGACATCGTAATGCTTGGTGACGGTGAAGGTATCACTGTTGCTAAGAACGTTAGACTTGCTCGTAATTACGAGGTTCAAGTTACAAACGAGATGTAATAATAAAAACCTTAGGGTAGTTATAGTTACGGTTACCTTAGTAGCAAGGGGCGGCGAAAGCCGTCCCTTGTTGCTTTTCTCGGAAAAGTTTGTTACTAAAGAGTTAGTTTTTTTGTAAGGAGAATATTTTGTCGCTTCCTTTAATAGATAGTATAGTCGCCATTGACCTTAATATGGTGGTAATTAAATTTGGCAAAACAATTAAAATTAGTAGTTTAAAAAATGAAAACTTCATTGTTCAAACAAATGCTGCAACACCATCTGCTGTTAGTAACCCATTTTCACCTATTCAAACCTTGGTTGATTATAACCAGATATCAAGAACGTTAAGACTTTATTGGGATGAACAAGTTAATCTTACTTCTGACCAAGAATATTTAATTAGATTAGTTAATTTTTTAGATGCAGTAAATGAGTCAGTAGAAGAAGAACAGGTGCTATTTACCTGGAAGGGCAATGATGCAACCCCATCTTCTTTCTCTTCTGTTAGAGCACCAGACGTAACAGAAATTTTAGTTGAAGATAAGTCGGTCAGGACAGACGCTTATACCAGTATCCAGATTCTTGCTAAAAACCCAGAGTTCTTTGTTTCAGAAGTATACCCAGTAAATGGTGATTTCTATTTAGATAATGATTTCAATATGGGAAGAGCAGTTATAGTTTTTAATGCGAGGCCGGCATCAAACTATTTAAATAACACTTATTTTAAATGTCAAAGAAAAAAAATACAAAGAACACCTTCAAGATGGGAAACCGTATCTACAGTAGTTCAGTTGCATTCTTGGAAGCCAGAAGTATTTATCGATTTCCCATCACTGCTGGATGCAACTCCAGCATATTATACCGAAGATAAAGAATACTTTGAAAGTGGATATAAATACAGGATTATAATATCTAAAGATATTGGTGTTTAGAAAATGGCTAATTTAGTTTATGGCAAAGCTAAAACCGGTCTTTTAACAGGATTAATAAATACTTCCGCATCCCAATATGCATTGCTACTGGTAGACAAAAGCCTATATACAATCGATGCAGTAAATGACGAATTTGTTTCAAATATACCAGCGTTAGCTATAAAAGCAAGAACTGAAAATATTAGTGGAATAACAGTCAACAACGGCGTGTTAGATGCAAATGATCTAACAATTCTACACAATGGAGCTGCTTTTAACGCAATCATTTCCTATCAGGTGGGTAGTACAGATGCTAGTTCAAGATTGTTTTTTTACATAGATTCTTCAACAGGTCTACCATACGAAGGTAGTAATTCTAGTTCTTCAATTACTATTGTGTGGAGTAATACCGTTAGCAAAATACTATCATTATAGGAAAAGTATGGCCACTCAATATCCAACATCTTTAGACAATTTTGTTAATCCAAGCTCAACTGACAGGCTTGATTCTGTAGCTGTTCCTCACCATAAACAGCATACAGACGTTAACGACGCTGTAGAAGCCTTACAGACTGTTGTGGGATTAAACCCGGCAGGATCTCACCTGACTGTTAAAGATAGAATAATCGCAGCTGAAACAAATATTTCAACTCAATCAGTTTTAAATGGTTTGACCGATGTTACTATAAATACAGTTGCTAGTGGACAAATTTTGCGTTATAACGGATCTCAGTGGATCAATTATGCGGAATCAGATCTTGTTGATGGAGGAAATTTTTAAATGTCTAATATTTTAAGAATTAAAAGAAGGGTAGCCAGTGGTGCAGCTGGTGCACCAAGCTCTTTAAAGAACGCAGAGTTAGCATTTAACGAAGCCGACAATACACTTTACTACGGTTTTGGAGATGACGGTAGTGGTAATGCAAATAACATCCCAGCCATCGGCGGTATTGGTGCATTTGTTGCACTTAGCACTTCACAAACAATAACTGGAAATAAAACTTTTTCTGGAACTGTTGCTGTTTCAACGCCAACATCCAACACACACGCATCAACAAAACTTTACGTTGACCAACAAGTGGCTAGTGTTAGTAACATTGTTGCAAACGTTGCTACGGCATTTACAGTTTCAGGTGACTCTGGATCAAACCAAACAATTACTTCAGGCACTGACACATTAACAATTTCTGGTGGCACTGGCTTAAGTTCTATTGCAGGTGCAACTGATACAATTACATTAAATCTTGATAATACCACAGTAACTGGTGGCTCATACGGTGGTGCAGCCACTGTAGGAACTTTTACCGTTGATGCACAAGGTCGTTTGACTGCAGCTGGAAATACAGCTATAGCAATAACAGCAAGTCAAGTTTCAGATTTTGACGAAGCTGCACAAGATGCAGTGAATTCCGCTTTAACAGCTGGAACTGGTATATCTAAATCATATAATGATGGATCTAATACGCTGACGATTACCAATAGTGGTGTTATTAGTTTGACTGGGACTGCCAACGAAATAGCAGTTTCTGCATCAAATGGTTCAGTAACATTAAGTCTTGCATCTAACGTAACAATCCCTAATAACCTCACGGTAACTGGTGACCTGATTGTTCAGGGAAACACGACAACATTAAATACAGCAACTCTTGTTGTTGAAGACAAAAATATTGTTCTTTCCAATGTTGCTACACCAACAGATGTATCCGCTGACGGTGCTGGTATCACGATCCTTGGTGCAACCAACAAGACACTGAACTGGGTAGATGGAACAGACGCTTGGACATCATCTGAGCACCTAGACTTAGCTGCTGGAAAAGTTTTCAAAATAGGAACATCTGAAGTATTATCAAATACAACATTAGCATCAAGTGTAGTAAACTCAAGTTTGACTTCAGTGGGCACTGTTACTGCTGGTACCTGGAGCGCAGGAACGATAGCTATTATATACGGTGGCACTGGAGCAACAACTGCGTCTGGTGCTAGAACTAATTTGGGACTAGCTATAGGATCTGACGTTCAAGCCTATGATGCAGAACTTACAGCAATAGCTGGCCTTACGTCAGCAGCTGACAAATTGCCGTACTTCACTGGGGCAAATACTGCAGATTTAGCCACGTTTACTACTTTTGGTAGAAGCTTGGTGGACGACGCAGATGCGTCAACGGCAAGAACAACTCTTGCTCTTGGAACTATTGCAACACAAAATTCAAACAACATTACAATTACAGGTGGATCTATTTCTAACTTGACGACATTCGATGGTATCACATTTGATGGTGGAACCTTCTAAATAAAAAGAAAGGTTTTATAGTGGCAACACCTAGCATCACCCAAGGGCAAATAGCACTTGATCCTATTAATAGAATATTTTATTATTTAGACAGCGACGGAACTTTAGTTAACTCGTCATTAAATTTATTACAACAATCAAATACCTCTATCACTACAGAAGAAAACTTAACAGTTAATAGCATAACTGTTCTTGGTAACACAACTGTTATTGATTCGACTATAACAACAATAAAAGATCCTATTATTACACTTGGTGGAAATACTACACCAACAGTCGACGATAATAAAGATCGTGGTATTGAATTCCGTTGGCATAATGGTACATCTGCAAAACTAGGATTTTTTGGTTTTGATGATTCATCTGGAAAATTTACTTTTATACCAGACGCTACAAATGCTTCTGAAGTATTTAGTGGAACAATTGGCGAACTTGCCGCAAAGATAGATTGGGATAACCTTCTTAATAAGCCAACATTTGTTAATAGCATAACTGGAACAGCAAATGAAATAGACGTAACTGCAACTACTGGCAATATTGTGATAAGCCTACCTGCAACAGGTGCTATGAATATTAGTGGTACAGCAGCTGGATGGACAACACCTAGAAAAATAACTCTAGGTGGAGATCTAGACGGAAATGTTATTATTGATGGTGGATCAAACGTAACACTAAATGCATCCATTATTCCAAACTCAGTTGCGCTTGGTACCGACACAACAGGTAACTATGTAGCATCACTAATTGCTGGAACCGGCATAACACTTACCAATAACTCTGGTGAGCAGGCTCAACCAACAGTTGCTGTTACAACAAATACATATGACGCTTACGGTTCTGCAACAACAGCAGAACTAAATGCTGCGTCTGATGCATCCACAAAAGCTGCAACAGCGTACACGAATGCAACAACTTATGTCAATACTCAGCTAAGCTCATTTGGCGTAGATAGTTTATCTGATGTAACTATTAATACTTCACTAGCTAATAGCTATCTTAAATATAATGGTTCAGCTTGGGTCAATGATCAAATAGATCTTAGCACCGACACAAATGGAAACTATGTTCAGTCATTAGTTGCCGGCACTGGAATTTTAATAACTAATAATTCTGGAGAAGGAACAACTCCAACAATCCAGGCTAATATAACTTTAAACCAATTGCAAAATGCAAATATAACACTACCTGCTAATAACCAAATTTTAGCATATGACGTCAGTTCTAGTACTTGGATAAATAAGTCAACAGCAGATCTGACCATACCAACTGGAGTACAGTACAGTGAAGTCATTGGTAATGGAACAGATACCATATTCACGATCACGCACTTATTAACTACAAGTAATCCTTTTGTAGTTGTGTTAAAGAAAAACGCAAGTGATAAATTTGAAGTAGTTAACGCTCTATGGGAAATCCATAGTAGTACACAAATAAAAGTATATTTCGAAACACCTCCCGCAACTGGAACAGCAAAAGTTATTGTTTTTGGTGACGTAGCAACTGCCTCTATTGCTATCACATCTCTAAGTCAACTACCAGATGTTTTAGCAAGTGGTGCTTCAGCAGGAGATGTTCTTTATAGGGACGGATCTTATTGGGTATCTCACGCATTGCATCTGAATGATTTGGCAGATGTGCAAGGAACAAACTCAGCTACAAATGGACAGTTTCTAAAATATAATGGATCAGCTTGGGTCAGCGCTAATATACCAACAATCAACACACTAGATGACGTTGGTGACGTAACAATTACTTCAGCAGCTTCTGGTGATATTCTTAAATGGAATGGCACTGCTTGGATCAATGATGCAGCTCTTCTTGCAGCAAAAGCACCTCTAGCTTCACCAACCTTTACCGGAACAGTTTCTGGCATTTCGGCAACAATGGTTGGTCTTGGTAACGTCGACAATACCGCAGATACTGCTAAACCAGTTTCAACTGCACAGCAAACTGCGATTCATCTTAAAGCTAATTTGGCTTCACCAACATTTACAGGAACTGTTGCGGGTATCACAAAAACAATGGTCGGTCTTGATAACGTTGATAATACAACAGATCTTGGAAAACCAATATCAAATGCTGTTCAAACAGCACTTGACCTAAAAGCTCCTCTCGCAAATGCTACATTCACAGGAACAGTAACTCTTCCTATAAATACGGTTACATCTTCAATGATTTTAGATGGGACTATTGTTGATATTGATATTAATTCTTCTGCGGCAATTGCATATAGTAAATTATCATTAAGCAACTCTATTACCACAACTGATCTGGTGTCTGGCCCAGCTAGAGCAGGATTTAATTCCATCCTAAATGAACAAACTGCAAGCTATACTTTACAGGCTACAGATTTAGCTAAATTGGTAACAATTGATTCCGCTTCTGAAATAAACATAACTGTACCTAATATTTTATCCGATGGAGATAGAATAGATATTTTAAGAAAACATGCTACTGGTGGAGTAACTTTTGTTGGAGGATCCGGAGTTAACGTATATGGTACTCCTGGACTTAAGTTGCGCGCACAATGGTCAGGTGCTACACTAGTTAAGTTAGCCGCCAATACTTGGGTGGCAATGGGCGACTTAAAGCAATAAAGGCTTAACTATGACAGTTCCAATAGGTAGTTCAGGCCGGTTCAAGAAAATCTCCCAAGCCTACGGTAGCTGCACGGGACAGCTGATTCAACCGCTAATGCTACCATAACTTCTGCCGGCTTTACTGTTGGCACCCCAACAGATACAGCTATAACTGTGGGAGTAGGACCTTTTGTTGAGAATACTCCAGCTGCAGCTCCAGCAACTCTTAATACTGTCAGAATTGCGTTAACTGATACCACTATTACTCCATTGGGTACGAGTATCCCTTATGAAAGACTTGCTCCATTTTTCCCTCCATATTTTCCACCTTTCTTCCCTCCATTCTTCCCACCTTTCTTCCCGCCTTTCTTCCCGCCTTTCTTCCCGCCTTTCTTCCCGCCTTTCTTCCCACCTTTCTTCCCGCCTTTCTTCCCACCATTCTTCCCACCATTCTTCCCGCCTTTCTTCCCGCCTTTCTTCCCGCCTTTCTTCCCACCATTCTTCCCACCAGCATTTGCTATTGGATGCAGTAGCTGCGTGGCAAGTACCCAAGGCGCAGCAGCAAACGCAGACTGTGCTGCTTCAGCTGGAAGCGGAGGATGTTTTGGTAGGTATCAATTCTATACCTGTGCACCAGCTGGATGTTCAGGTTGCAATTGTCCACCAGTATTGTTATACTGTGAAGGCCCAGCATGTTGGTAGGTATCAATTCTATACCTGTGCACCAGCTGGATGTTCAGGTTGCAATTGTCCACCAGTATTGTTATACTGTGAAGGCCCAGCATGTCTATAATAGTTTAGGAGAATTATGAGCAATACACCACCACCAAATCCATTTCAATCACCAGAAGATTATGAATTTTTTGTTTTTATTGTTGATGGAGAAGTAACATTAAAATTCCCGGTTCAAACTACTATTGAACCAATGATCGCAGCTTTATCATCTGACCCAAAGGTCATAAAACTGTCCAGCCAAGATAAGCTTTCCGTAAAAGAAGGTTGGACATACGATGGTGAAAATTTTTCAGAACCAGTAGAATGATCCTTAAATGGCAAACGCTTGGCAAGAATATAAGAAAAAATTAGGTACTACTCGCCCTTGGGATGTGTTTAATCCAAGCATGGAAAATACTTCTGAAGAAGAAGCATCGAGTAGGTATGCGCTTTGCCTAGAGTGTCCAAAGTTGATTAAAGTAACAAGACAGTGTAAAGAATGCGGATGCATTATGCCTTTGAAGGTTAAGATTAAAGCAGCAACATGTCCATTAGGGAAATGGTAAATATATTGAATGAAAAAATATTTATTGCAATTGCAGCTTTTAAAGAAGAAGATCTTTTAAACACTATAAAAAGCATATATAAGGAAGCAGAAAAACCTGAAGATGTATATGTCGGCATTTGTAATCAAAGATTAGATGATAATTTTGAAGATTTTTCTTCATTTCCAAATGTAAGAACAGCAAATTTAACACTTCCATACGGTCTTGGATTAGGCTTGGCTTGGCTAATCGCGTCATGGCTTATGCAAGATGAGTATTATGTTATGAGAGTTGATGCTCATATGAGGTTTAAAAAACATTGGGATAAGAAATTAAAGTATTATCATAATTTAATATCTGAAACATATTGTTATAAAATAATTATATCTGGAAGAACTCCATGGTTTGAAAAAAATCATGAAGGGGTAGAGACTTATCATTCAGATGATCCATATCCATGGAGTATGTGGGCTGAGTCCACTGCAATTTATGCAAATGCTGAATTTAAAAATAAAATAGATAATTTTATAAATACAATGAATACTGATCCCTGGAACCGGAAAAGAGTATGCAGAAACACATTTTGTATCTGGACACTTTATTTTTGGTACAAGTGATTTTTACAAAGAAATTATTCCAGATCCAAGATTACTTTTTTTTGGCGAAGAGCATACAACAGGTCTCAGAGCTTGGACAAATGATTTTAGAATATTTTCTGTTAAAGAAAATGTTTTATGGCATTTAGGTAAAACTAAAGAATATTTTGAAGGCATAGGTGCCGATAATTGGAGAAATCCGATTATTTTAGATGCCGCTGTACTAACATTGGGTAATTTAGGTAATTATAGAAATTATTATAACAATATTTTAAAAGGTTTAGAATATGGCCCGTTAGCTGCCAAGGATCAAGAAAGCTATATTGAGTATTTAAAGGCAATTGGATTTGATTACAGGACTGGAGAAGAATTCAATTAAGTATAATCTAATAATTTTTGCATTTTAAACTATTTAATAATTGTGATATCATTACTATATACTAGGAACTAGTACGGAAAACCAAGAGGTAGCTAATGGCTTATAGTGGATCTAAATTTGCGGTAAATAATACACTCCTACTCAGGAGATCAGATGAAACTGGCGTTGCCCCAAGCACGCTGGCTGAAGGCGAATTAGCGATTAACGTTGTTGACGGTAAACTTTTCTATAAGAACAAAACAGCTAACGCTGTAATACGGAGTTAATTTAATATCTAACGTTGTTGGCACCGCAAGTCAAATAGCTGTTTCAGCCAATCCTACCACTGGAGTATATACCCTCTCTCTTCCTTCTTCTGTCGCAATTACAACAGCTTTAACAATTGGTGGCATACAGATTGATCCTTCTGGCGCAACAACTAATCAAGTCTTAAAGTTTGATGGTACCAAGTTTGCTCCTGGCACAGACACAGGTTTAGCTGGAACAGTAAGTGTTTCGACAATTGGTGACGGAACTGCCACTAGCTTTACAATTACCCACAACCTTGGAACACGTGATGTTGTTGTCGTTGCGCGCAACGCAGCAAGTCCGTACGAAGTTATTGATGTTCGTTGGGAAGCTACAACAACTTCAACAGTTACTCTAGATTTTTCAGCCGCACCTTCTTCTAGCTCTGTAAGAGTAGGCGTTTACGCTGCAGTTGCAGGAAGCACGGTTAATACAACTCTAGCAGGTCAAACTGACGTTACTTTAACTTCATCTGCTAATGGTGATTTCCTCCGTTACAATGGAACGGTTTGGGTTAACGATGCAGTTAATCTTTCAACAGATACTATTGGAGATTATGTTTCTAGTTTAGTAGCTGGAACAGGAATCACCCTTACAAATAACTCTGGTGAAGGTTCTACTCCAACAATAGCAGTAACATCAAATACTTTTGATGCTTTTGGCGCAGCGACAACTGCTGCTGGAACAGCTTACGCTAATTCACAAACCTATACGAATGCAGCTGTAAGATCTTTTGAACTTGCTGGTGATTCAGGTAGTAGTAAAACTATTACAACTGGTAATTCAACTACAAGTGGAGATACACTCACCATTGCAGGTGGAGTTGGTTTAACATCTGTAACTTCAGTTACCGATACAATTACTCTTAACCTTGATAGCACTGCAGTTTCAGCAGGTAGCTATGGTAGCTCATCTTCAGTGGGAACATTCACGGTTGATGCTCAAGGCCGCTTAACAGCAGCTGCTAGCTCAGCCATTGCAATCACTGCATCACAAGTTACCGATCTCACAAAATCAAGCGTTGGTCTTGGAAACGTTGACAACACAGCTGATACAGCTAAGCCTGTCTCGACAGCACAACAGACAGCTCTTGATCTAAAAGCTAATCTTGCAAGCCCAGCTTTGACAGGAACGCCAACAGCGCCAACTGCAGCATCTAACACTAACAATACTCAAGTTGCAACAACTGCATATGTACAAGGTGAAATTAGTGAATTGTTAAATGGTGCAGGCGCAGCTTACGATACATTAAAAGAACTGCAAGATATTTTGGTAGCAGATGAGGGTGCGGTAGCTACACTAACAACACTTGTTGGCACCAAGGCTCCTTTAGCTAGTCCAACTTTAACTGGAACACCGACAGCCCCAACAGCAGCAGCAAATACTGATAATACACAAATTGCAACTACTGCTTTCGTCACTGCTGCAATAGCAGTAGGTGTTTCAACAGTTGACACTCTTGATGACCTTACTGATGTAACTATCACGAGTGTTGCCGATGGCGATTTTTTGCGCTGGAATGGCACAGCGTGGATTAATGATGCAGTCAACCTTTCAACGGACACAATTGGTTCATATGTCCAAAGCCTTGTTGCTGGAACTGGCATTACTTTAACCAACAACTCTGGTGAAGGTTCA
>Ga0208942_1000045_pt1 | contig 56535 bp, 55 predicted proteins | sample GreLakmeSU08MSRF_FD_187704 | JGI IMG/M metagenome (GOLD analysis project Ga0208942, IMG submission 187704) | Freshwater lentic microbial communities from great Laurentian Lakes, MI, USA - Great Lakes metaG SU08MSRF (SPAdes) | ecosystem: Environmental > Aquatic > Freshwater > Lake | place: Great... | reverse complement strand
CACTTTATTGACCAAATCATGTCGATTGTTGATTCTGAGGTTGATTTCGTCAGTGGACTCAACCAAAAGCGGGTTTGGGATCATGTGACAAATGCTGATCATGCACAAGTAAGTATTAACTTTAAAGATGGATTGCAGGCTATTTTTATTAACTCAGATTTAGCCGCTGCCCGCAAACCAAAGTTTTATGTCTTAGGAACCAAAGGCGCTTTAATAGGTGATTGGGATGAATCAGCTGGCGGTTTGGTTGCTGATCTGCCGGCAATTATTACCTTGCACCGAGCCGATGGAAGTAGCGATGTGATTGGCCATATCGCCCAAGCGCCACACTCCTTTTATGCATCCTTAGTCTCATATCTTCATGATGCGACCCCTATGTCAGTTGCGGCCAAGCAATCACGCGATGTTGTTGCCATTATGCAGGCGGCCGAAGAGTCGGCCTTAGCTAACGGAAAGCCTGTTACACCCTTACTATTGCGAGCATGATTTCCTGGGGGTTTTTAGGAGCGGGCTCGATTGCAAAGAGCGCGCTAGCTCCAGCTGTTCATGCCGCAAGTAATGCAACTTTGCGCGCAGTAGCAAGCCGAGATCGCGAGCGTGCCCAAGGCCTTAGTCCACACACTGTGTATGAGCGATATGAAGATTTGTTATCTGATCCCACCATCGATGCGGTTTATATCAGCTTGGCTAATGACCAACACTGCAGATGGAGCGTTGCGGCGATGGCGGCTGGAAAACATGTGCTCTGTGAAAAACCAATCGCACTAGATTTTGCCCAAGTGCAAGAGATGGCAGATGCTGCAAAAAAATATGACCGTGTATTAGTCGAGGCCGTATGGAGCCAGTGGCATCCACGATTTATTCGAGCAGTTGAATTAATCCAAGCTGGTGCTATCGGAAAACTGACCGGGATTGATTCATCTTTTTGTTTTACTGGCAATTTCGTTGACAACTATCGATTAGATCCAGCAATGGGTGGCGGTAGTTTGTTAGATGTTGGCGTGTATCTGGCACACGCATGGGCAGCCCTGCATCCAAGCGCATTGAATCTGCAGATTTCTTCCGTTGAAGAAAATATCAGCACAAGCGGTGTTGATCTAACAACAAAGATTTCTGGGCGTTTGGGCGGTAGTGTAAAAATTGATGCGATTGTCTCCTTTGAAATGCCAGAGCAGCAACATCTTGTGATCTCCGGGGATCTTGCCAGTATTGAATTTCTTGGCAATGAGGCATTTACCTCATGGCATAAAGAGAGCAGTTTACGAATCGGTGATCAAGTTGAGCGCTTTGCTCCCGTTGATCCGTATCGGCTAATGGTTGAGCGCTTTGGTGAACATATCTCAGGTGAAGATGGTTGGATTATGCCGATGAAGCAATCACTTGCGGTGATGCAGGTGATTGATCAGATCAGGGCTTTTAATAGATGAAAAAGTTTGAGATCAGCGCGCAAAGCTAAGCTAACTCAGCCAACTTCTCAACAACTTGTTTAGCAGATGGATTAGTCATTGCAGCCCCATCACTAAAAACAAGCGTGGGCACTGTGCGATTGCCACCATTGACCTTCTCCACAATCTCGGCGGTGCCTGGAACCTCTTCAATGTTGATCTCTTCGAAGGTGACGCCAAGGTCAGCTAGCTGTGATTTCAGGCGCTTGCAGTAGCCACACCACGTTGTTGAATACATGACAAATGACATGAACTTCTCTTTCCCCTTATTGCTCTTTGATTTATGCTTTTTTAGTCTGGCGCCAGTGATAGAGATATAAAGGCGCTGCCACAACAATGGTTGTAAGCGAGGTGAAAATACTCTTGATTCCTCGGATCTGATTACTGCGCTCTTGCTGATCAAGTAAATCGGCCGATGGTGAGTTTTCAGGTTTTGAGTAGATATCAACATAGGCAGGATCAGGAAAAACTGCATTCATAATTGCATTGATGAGGGAAACAATAGAAAAGAGGACAACAAGCAAAGTAATCAAGCAGACCGCATAGAGATAGAGAGAGCGCCAATCAATTCGATCGTGCTGAGTCTGAATCACCGTGGTCTTTACTGATTTCTTAGCAACGGCCTTTTTAGCTGTGGCCATGTGGTTCTCCTTCGCTTGGATGATGAGTTTGACCTTGAAAGTGATTAGCTAGCAAGGGTTGATCCAAATATCTGCCAGGCAAGTGCGGATTTAGCAACAAGTGAGAGGGTGATGTAGGTCTTCTCTCCCCTGATGTAGTCACTCCACTTGCCCACCTTTTTGTATTGCAGATACTGCACAATGGCAAAGGTATTAAAGAGAACAAAGAGTGAGACCACGATGCCATAGACAAATACTGGAGCTGTGGTGTCACTAATGCCTCCGATTGAGAAGACATAGAAAATCAGCGCAACCCAAGGAACTATGCCCGCAATGCAGCCAAAGATAAATGGAAGCCAGCCACCATTTCCTGGGGTCTCATACTTTTCTTGCAGCCAACCAAAGAGAATCATGGAAGCGTTCACACCAAAGATTGAGATGATGGCAGCAAGATCACTCACGCCCACAACTTGTGCAATCAAGACAATCATTACTGATGAGCTAATGCTGTATTCAACCCAGCGGAAATAGTTACGCTGCGCAGCAATGCCTGCGCTATAGCGGGGAAAATACTGCGGTGATGCAACAAGAAAATGGAAAAAAGCTGAAAGACCTAGAAAGGTTGCAACTGCAATGCCCACTGGGGTGTCAAATAAAACGACTGCCTCTGCAAATGTTGTTCCTGGAGGACCAGACATATAGCGGGCAACGATAGGAAGAGAGAAATCATTGGCAAGGGCTAGGACCACCAGCATTTGAGCTAAGTGGAAAACACCAGCGATGAGGTTATAGCGGCGAAGTGAGGATGCATTGATTTCTTTTGTCATGGGTACATAGTGCCAGTTACTGGCTTAAAACTTCGTTATCCTCTGCATATGGCTGCTAAAGATCCCTCTCGCGAGGCGCATTTTCCCTCAATAGAGAAAAAGTATGGCCACACAATGTCCTACTGGTTCTCTGTTATGAAAGATCTAGCTGATGAGAAATACCCAGCACAGATTGCATACCTGCGTGAAAACCATGGATTTAGCCAAGCCCATGCAAATGCCCTTGTTATGTATTCGAGAGGTTCGGTTTCAGCTCGTAGGTTTGATACTCCAACGCAGTTCTACAAATCAATTGGTAAAGATCAAGCAAAGACCATGCGCGCAATCTTTAAAGCCATTACCACTAAATACCCAAAAGCAGAGCTAGTTATTGCATGGAATCAACCTATGGTGCGCATTGATGGGCATTACGTCTTTGGAGCAAGTGCTTCCAGCAAACACATTCTTATCTCCCCATGGAGCACGGATGTCATCACGGCCTTTGCACCCAAGATGGAAGATCTAGTTGTGAAGAAAAAGACGATTGGTGTACCCAATGATTGGGATGTTGATACTAAGTTGATCTTGGCCCTTGTTAAGGCCAGGTTGGCGGAGTGTAAGTAGAGTTAAGTGCTACAGTTCTAATGCATAGTCAATGCGTCGTTCTTAAGTACAAAAGCCCCGCAGATTAACTTCTGTGGGGCTTTTGGCTTTGAGACGCAACAATCGATGCATTTGTCACTGCAGTAGGGCACTATAAAGCCATGGGATTTTGGGCCAACCTAAAAGCGAAGAAGGCACATAAGAGCGCCGTAAGAGAGTATGAAATCAATTACGCTGATTGGGAGCGTGATGTCGAGATCTTCACAAAGATTAAAGAAGCTTTTGCCTTAGCTGCAAAAGGTGAAGATGCAGCGTCAAATCTCACTGTGCAAAAACCAGGTGAGTTTGTTTTATGGACTGGGCAAGGTCAATTCCATGAAACTGGAAGAACTGCTGGGCATTATGAAGGAAGTAGTCAGGGAGTAAGCATTCCTGTTGTAGCAGGCATCCGCTATCGCGTTGGTGCCAACCGTGGAACCTTCGTTTCGGGTAGTGAGATCCAGGTTTATAAAGAGGTGGGAGAAGTTGTTTTAACAACTGAGCGCTTGATGTTTAACGGCATGATGAATACCAAAGAGTGGCTATTTTCTAAATGGAATGGTGCTGCAACAACTAGTGATGAGAGTGATTACATTTTCCATGTGAGTAATCGCCAAAAGACTTCAGGTATTTTGTTTCAAGCAAGTACTGGCCGCGAATTTAACCGCTTCCTTGCGCAAGCGTTGATCTCAGCAGAACAGGGAATCAGTGCAGTCAAGCCTGTTCTCTCAGAAGTATTAAAGGGTTTGGAAGAAGATAAACCTAAAAAGCCGTTGTTAGAACTTACTTCATCATAAATAAAAGTAGCCTCAAAACAGCAATGGCCCTGATTTCTCAAGGCCATTGCTATCAGATACTCCAAGGCAAAATGACTTTGTCGTTCCGAGTTACCAGCTCGATCACTTAACCATTTTCTTGCAAAGCAAGACAAAGGAATTAAAGCAGAGTTTCGTGTTACGCAGAGTAGTAATTAGTGAAAACCTATTAATTACCACTTGCTAAATAATCACGCAATGCAGTTCTTTCACCATCAATTTCACTGACATAGTTTTTCACAACATCTCCAATGGAGACTATCGAGAGCAATACACCTTGGGCATCAACGACTGGCACGTGGCGAATGCGGTGCTCTGTCATCATGATCATTAACTCTGCCACGGTTGTATCAGCTGTGCAGGTATGAACATCGGCAGTCATGATCTCTTTCACATGCATACCTACTAGTTGATCTAAATTGCCTGGCATTGCCCGAACAACATCTCGTTCAGAGACGATGCCATCAATCTTTTTACCATCACTAGAAACAACAAGTGCTCCCACATGGTGGGTATTTAAAGAGGAAACCAAATCATGAATACTGGCGTTTGCTGAAATAGTCTCAACGCGCTTGCCTGAAATGATGCTACTGATTTTCATGGCTCACCTGCCTTCTACTCGTTGTGTTGATAGTGGCACTACCCACCGCTTGAGGCAATAGAGCTCCACCTGTGAATATCCCCCGTACTGGCTGATGAATCTGACAGAGATGGCCGCTAAGTTATCTCCCGTGAAGAAGGTATTAGCCATCGTTCTTGCCCTGCTTGTCATGGGCCCTGCCACGGGCGCAACTGATAAATTCGCAGATTCTCAAACCGGGCTTACCTACTCTGTTTATAAGCCAAGTAATGCTCTGGGATTAAAGACAACAAAGTTTTCACTTCTTCCCTGCCAACCAGGGCAAGAAGATTGGATCTTTGTTCAATACGGTGGAACGAAACGATATCTGCAGATTATGCAGACAATGGGTGGGGTTAAGTGCTCAGATCCTGGTTTATCTAAATACCTTCGTGCTGCTTTAGTAAATGGCAACAAAGCCAAGGTCTATGCCTATTGCGATCCATCTCAGATGTCTGAGGCTGCATATAAGCGATGCGGCACTGAAGATATTGGTCGTGTGGGTGGCTATCTAATCTATACAACTAAAGTGCTTAAGGGATTTGAAGCAACAAAGATTCAAGTCCAAGGAATTGGCGGTATTACTTACGCCCAGCTCTTATCGGTTGCTAAAAGCTTAAAAACTGTCAAGGCCAGCGGTAATACTCTGGCACAAGCACTTCCTCCCACAATGGTTGATCCCACAGTTACCACAGATGTTTCTGTCAGAGCTGGCAGTTCAATTGTTTTAATTGTTACAGACCCTGCTAAATGGAGCGCCGAAATAGTGATTGCCGGAGTTGTTGCCTTCGTCCCAGGAGGTGAGCAAGGTGGTTTCATCACTAACCCATCGTTGAGGGCGCTGGCATCTGGTGCCACCACGGTTAAGCTTATTAACTCTGATGATCCGACAAAGGTCTATCAGTTAGAGATTACCGTTACCCAATAACCTAAGCATGCATTTTTGAAGGAGTTGGATTATCCTATGACAATGCATCGTTTGCGCTTTTTTATCACCTCTCTGCTAGTAGGTGTTCTTGTTATTTTCGGTCTGCAAGCCTTTGCAGCAACTACCACTGTTAAAGCAGGGGCTGCTTGTTCCAAAATTGGTGCTACTACAGTTGTCAAAACTTTAAAATACACATGTATTAAAAGCGGTAAAAAGTTAATTTGGTCGAAAGGCGAAGCAGTAAAAACTGCTGGGCAAGATTTATCTCTTGTGACTCCGGCCTACGTGCCGCTTCCTCCAGATGGTGGGACAGATGAATATCGTTGCTTCTTATTAGATCCAAAATTTGCAAAGGAGACATTTGTAAAATCTGTAACAATCACGCCAGATAATATGAAGGTTTCACATCATGGCATCTTGTATCGTGTTTCATCTACAAATGTTCAAGTAACAAAAAGCTTGGATGAGCAGAGCGAACAGCCAGGTTGGTCATGCTTTGGTGACACCGGAATACCTGGTGCAACTGCCTTTACACCTGCATCACCATCTAGTTGGATTTCTTTTTGGGCACCAGGCGGAAACTTTAAAAAATATCCAGAAGGCACTGGCATGAGATTTACACAAGGAGATCAATTCATTTTGCAATCTCACTTCATGGTCATGCCTGGCAATAGCGATAAAGACAAGCGCGCTTCAATGACTGTTGCACTTGCTTATGCCAAATCAACGGTTGCTGATTTAAAAACAATGCTGGTGGCAGCTCCGATTGAGGTCGCATGTGGACCAAATGAGAGCGGCCCACTATGTATTCGTGCAAATGCATTAGCTGATCTTGCAAAACGAACAAGTGATAAAGCTGCTCTACAAGGAACTGGTCTATTGATCATTTGCGGTCAAAGCCTTCGCCCGGTGCCAAGTCCAATATCAGAGTGCACACAAAGCATTAACTCTTCCATCACAATCTATGGGGCAACTCCGCATATGCATCAGCTCGGCAAAAGTATTGAGATTGTTTACACTAATGGATCTACGGGTGTTAGAACAGAGATTTCTTCTCGTCCACTGTGGAATTTTGATGATCAACGAACTGACTGGCTTTCAAAGCCTATTACTGCAAATGCAGGAGATAGTATCTCCGTCAGATGTACTTTTGATGTTGGCTTGCGCTCTCAGTTACCACTCTATAAAAATCTCTCTCCCAATTATGTAGTCTGGGGTGAGGGTACTCGAGATGAAATGTGTTTAGGAATTGTTAACTACACAAATTAAGATTGCCATACCAATCAAAAAGATTGCAATCGCAGCTGAGGCAATCACACCAACTCTTTGAGGCAATCCCCTGATGTTGCTCTCTTTATCTTGTTTTAAATCCTTTAAGACATTTAAGAAATGAAATCCCACACCCAACAATGATCCCCCAGCTAAAACCCAGAGGGGCGGCGTGCGATCAACTGCGTAGTACACCGATGCAGGCAACGCAGCACACGCAATTGCATAAGGCAGAGGTGATAACGGTGAGAACTTAAAGTAGAAGTTGTATGCAATTCCACAACCCACTCCCAGTAAATAAACACTTCCACCTTTAAATCCCAGTGGACCCAGCAGATTTGCAATCACTGCGATAGGAATGAAAATGAAGGTTGTTTTGCGTAACGCCTCTGGTGTGATTGCACCTGCAACTAAAGGTTTATTGGTTCTGTTGTGCTTGAGGTCATCGCCGTAGTCATAGAGATCATTACTCCAACCAATGATTAACTGACCAAGAAAGACTGTGAAGGCAATGACATATGCCGGGCCTTCCCACCAGAGCTGTACGCCAAAAACAAAGGCAATTACAGTGATGAGCATCGTTGGCCCGAAGTGAGCCGCTTTCAAATAGGCGCGAAGTTTTAACAATCGCATGAAGTATCAATGGCCTCTGAAGCGGCAACATCCATCGCAGGACTTCTCCTAAAGAAACCAGTTGGCTTTAAATGAAAACCTGTTCGCTCAACCGGCATCACTGGCCAATCCTCTGTGCGGGGGATGTGATTAGTTCCAAAGACATGCCACAGCACAATGTCAGTGTTTTCTAGGGAGCGATTGTTTTTCGTCCACTCAGGCAAACCCGCACCGCCCTCATGTTGGAATGGATAATCTCCAGCTGGGTAGCGCTCTGATTCAACGTTAGGTGTGACCCACAGATGGCTATACATAAAGCCGGCGCGCTTACCTAATACAGAGTCTTTGAGGGCAAGTGGATAGGTGGTGTGACCAGGGATTAACTTGTAACCAATGCTGTGTCCCACATGATTCTTTTTGTTGGGATTAATAATCTTCCAGAAACGGCTCTTAATGGGATCAACTAAACGCTGCGCAGCGCTTTCACTCTTTAACACTGTCTCACTGGTTTCATATGCCCCGCCATAAGGGTTCTTCTCCCCTATTGGGTGGGCAAAGGATTCAATTTCAACAACTGAGTTATTCACTCCATCGATCTCTAGATCCATTCGAGCACATAAAATATGTTGGTGATACGGGGCCCACAAACCTGGTTCTAACTCTGTAGCAGATGGGTGATCAGCTCCTGGCTTATCAGCCAAAGTTAAAACAATTCCTGTGAGCTTTGCTTCAAACTCAAAAGACCCATCTTGGTAGAAATACCAGAAGTATCCGTATTCATAGTTATTAACGGTAACAATCGAGGATGCAACAAAGCGGCGGCCACGGCGCACTTCCACATGACCATCAACATCAACGTGTTTCCAGAGGATTCCAAAGTCTTCTTCATGCATGCAGATAGCGTTCTTTATCGTGCGCACGGTGCCATCACCCTCAGTAACAGCCACATCTAAATAGGTAATCTCGCCTAAGCAATCACAGCCAAGAGTCAGAGAGTTAGTAAAATTTCCTAAGCCAAACTCACCTGTGTCAAAGGCGTTCTTTCGATAAGCGCCCTGTGCTGGATCACCGTATGGGATTACGAGTTCTGCAATAGATAAGCGATGAGCAATCTTTCGTGGTGTGCCTTCATCGGTGAAATTCACATCGTGGATTACTAAACCTTCTCGCTGATCAAAGCCAATGCGAAATGACCAACGCTCCCATTTGATATTCCAGCCTTCAACATCAAATGAGGCTCCATCTGGTTGCTCAATCTTTAGCTCTTTGAGCGCTACGGTGCCACCAGTTTGAGATTGACGATATGGCCCAGGTGTCTGTGGGATGGGCACTTCAGCGTTATCTTCAAGGCCCACAACTTCTTGGGCATCGATATCAACGATTGCATGCAAGCCATGGATTGGGTGAGCATAAAAGTTTGCATCCGGTGTTGGTTGATGAAACATAGGAGTCCAGATAAGTCTGCGACCATCATCTAAGTGGGCTGGAATTTGTGCACCGATTGGCCAGGTCTCCATGTGAACTGTTGTAATGTCATTAATTCCACGGCGAGCAAGTGCATCTTTAACTGATTGATCTTTGTATACAACTTCTAGCGCAATCGCAGATTCAATCGCACTGACTGGGGACTTAGCTCCGGGAATCTCTTTAAACTCTTTTGCAACACCATCGGTTGTAATAAGACCTTCACTAACAACTGCCCTTTTACGATCCCATATTGTTACGCGGGCTGTGCGATCCAGTTTCTTACCTGATGCTAGATCTGCCTTAGTTGGCTCATGTAGTTGCAGCATCGCAAAGAGGTGATGAGCTTCTAACTTCCAGGCTTTTCTTGCATGAGCAACGATTAACTCTTGTTCGCCATGGCTTAATGGATCTAATGGATGCTGGAATGACATTGGGTGAGTATACGTGGGCTTAATTAACTTGGCAGATATTGCTTAGCGTGACCGCCCCGGGCAAAGGCAAGAAGGGTTAAATTAAATTCTGCCGCTAAATCAACAGCCAAAGATGTTGGGGCACTGACCCCCACTAAGGCCGATATGCCCGCACAGATAGCCTTTTGAACTAATTCATATCCCACACGGCCAGAGACAACTAAGGTCCAATCATTTAAGGGCAGTTTTTTATCCATCAGAGCTGCTCCAATTACTTTATCAACGGCGTTATGGCGTCCAACATCTTCCCGAACCCACACTGCAACACCTTCTGGGTTAACTAAAGCTGCTGCATGTAGGCCGCCGGTTTTTTCAAAGATTTTCTGGCGACCATCTAGTAGTTCCACCATATGGGCTAACTCCTGAATGCTGTGTTTGGCGTTCTGCACTTTCTTCACACCGCGCTTGTGCAGATCACTGATATTTGTAGAGCCACACACACCACAGGCAGATGTAATGGTGAAGCGTCGCTCAAGAATGCGCACTGACTCTTCAGAGTTTTCAGAAACTTCGGCAATAACTACATTTGCCCGCTGCCTGGGAGAAAGGGATTTATCGCCGCATACCATGACTGAAATTAATTCATCGGGAGATTTTAAGAAGCCTTCTCCCCATAAAAAACCTGCAGCTAACTCTAAATCGGCACCTGGTGTGCGCATAGTGATGCCTAATTGATCTTCGTTCTTGCCTCGCTTAATGCGAATCTCTAGCGGCTCTTCAACAACTACTGAATCAGAGGAAGTAACATCGCTATCTGTTTTTTTAACTTTTACTCGCGCAACTGAAGATGGCGCGAGCTCATCACTTGGCATGGCGATAGAACTCAATATTTTCTGCAGGTAGTGGAGTTTTTCCTAGAATCAAATCAGCAGCCTTCTCAGCAACCATCATTACTGGTGCGTAGATATTGCCATTAGTGACATATGGGAAAACCGAAGCATCACACACGCGCAAACCTTCAACGCCATGGACTTTCATTGTTTCTGGGTCTACTACTGACATTGCATCGGTGCCCATCTTGGCTGTGCAGGATGGGTGAAGCGCAGTCTCGGCATCTTTTCTTACCCACTCTAAAATCTCTTCATCAGTTGAAACAGATGCACCTGGGGATGATTCACCAGCGTTGAAATCATTCATTGCAGGCTGAGTCAAAATATTGCGAGCAGTTCTTACGGCCTCTATCCATTCACGGCGATCTTCATCAGTAGAAAGATAGTTAAATTGAATTGCAGGCTTTTCTAGCGGGTTAGTGCTTTTAATCTTGAGCCAGCCACGGGCATCTGAATACATAGGGCCCACATGGACTTGGTAGCCATGACCACGTGTGTCACCAGTGCCGTCATAGCGAATGGCAAGTGGCAGGAAGTGAAACATTAAGTTGGGATAAGCAACATCGTTATTGCTGCGGGTAAAACCGCCGGCTTCAAATTGATTTGTAGCTCCTGGGCCTTTTCTAAAAAACAACCAAGCAGCTCCAATAAAGGGGCGGCGCCAGAACTGTGTAATAGGTTGTTGTGTCACAGGAAGCTTGCACTTGTATTGAACATAAACCTCTAAGTGATCTTGCAGATTTGCACCCACGCCAGGCAGATCCTTCACAACTTTAATGCCTAGTTTTTCTAGATCTTCCTTTTTACCAACACCAGAGAGTTGAAGAATCTGCGGGGTATTAATTGAGCCACCGGAAAGAACAACTTCACGTGAAGTGAAAACCTGCTTCTTACCGCGGATGAGAACTTCAACACCGGTGGCAGTTGTGCCATCAAATAAAACCTTGGTTACATGGGCACGGGTCTTAACGGTTAAGTTCTTGCGCTTCATCACTGGATACAAATACGCACGAGAGGCACTTAGACGCCTGCCTCGATAAACATTTCTATCAAAGGCGGCAAAGCCTTCTTGGCGATAACCATTAACATCATCAGTGCGTGGATAACCAGCTTCTTCAGTTGCTTTAAAGAATGCAGCGAAAAGTGGACCCTTAATTGGTCCACGCTCTAACTTGAGTGGACCATCATCGCCACGAAAGGGAGATTTGGGATCTGCTAAACAGTTCTCCATCTTTTTAAAATAAGGCAGGCAGTGCGCGTAATCCCAGTTGGCCATTCCTTGATCTTTAGACCAGCGCTCATAATCCATTGCATTACCGCGCTGCCAGATCTGGCCATTAATGGAAGAAGATCCACCTAAAACTTTTCCGCGTGCATGATAGATGCGGCGATTATTCATGTGTGGTTCTGGCTCTGATTCATACATCCAGTCGTAGTACTTGCTACCGATTGGAAAAGCTAAGGCAGCTGGCATATGAATAAATACATCCCAAATCCAGTCACGGCGTCCAGCTTCAAGGACTAGAACTTTGTGATTGGGATTCTCACTTAAGCGATTAGCTAACGCGCAGCCCGCAGAGCCACCACCAACGATGATGTAGTCATATTGCGAGCTCATGGAAAGAGTCTACTAATAAAACAAGGCCCCTACTCGGTGAACTCCACCAAGTAAGGGCCTTGCTTCTTAGGATATTTTTTCTTACTTACCAAGCCATTTAGCAACAGTTGCGGCGTTAGCAGCAATCCACTTCTTGGCAGCTTCTTCTGCTGTCATTCCGCCTTCTAGGTCGGCTGCAACACTGTTCTGATCAGCATTAGTCCATGAGAAGTTTTTCACAAGTGAAGTAAATGAATCATTAGCATCATTGAGCTTCTTTGAGATCAACTTCTTAAGTGGTGTAGATGGGTAGTCAGTTAGACCACTTGCCGCTGCTGGATCGCTCCAGTCATTAGCAGGGAAAACAACGCGAGCTGCTTCAAGTGTTGGAAGCTTGGAATGAAGTGTCCAAGGCTGCCATGCATAACCAATGAATGGTGTCTTGTTAGCTTCTGCCTTGATGAAGCCGTCAACTAGTGCAGCTTCTGAACCAGAGAAGATAACTTTGAAGTTCAACTTGTTAGCAGAAACCATCTTTTCACCGACAGTTGTGTAACCAGTTGGGCCTTCGAACCATGCACCCTTGCCACCTGAATCTGCAGTCTTAAACAAAGCTGCATACTTATTCAAGTTCTTTGAATCAACGATGTCTGGATACTTTTCAACCATCCATGGAGCGACATACATACCGATAATTCCAATGTTTCCGTTATCGCCAACTTCAACTACAGCTCCGCGATCACTCCAGTCCTGCCAGCGTCCACCGCCCCAATCTTCGATTAATACGTCGATTGTTCCAGCTTCCATTGCGTCATAAGTGACTGGACCTTCTTCTAGAGTTGTCTGAGTGATTGTGCAACCCAATTCTTGCTTTGCTACTTCTGCAACTACCTGTGCTGAAGCTGTGTAACCGCCCCATGCGTGCATTGCAATTGCGTAAGAACCGCAGTCTCCTGAGGCTTCGCCAGCTGAATCGTTAACGCTGCTGCTGCAACCTGAGAGAACAAGTGCTGTAGCAAGTGCCGCTGTAACGATTGCGGAACGACGACCGAATAGTGATTTCATTAACCCTCCTAAAGAGTTTTATGTTTTGCTCATAGCCTAGGCCTGGGATGGGCTCAGTACTAGTGCTTCTAGGGGGTATTTCCTCAGAATTATGCGGAGCGACGGGCGCCGGCTTGCATAATCCGGTCGAAAATAACGCCTAGGAGCAAGATGGCAACGCCGGCAATCAGGCCCTTGCCTTGAAGTTCTGGCTTGGAGTTACCTGCAATTACCAAGTAACCGAGTCCACCCGCGCCAACGAAGCCACCGATAACAACCACAGCTAAGACATAGATCAGACCTTGATTCGTTGCAAGCAAAATAGTTTTCTTGGCCGCAGGCAGTTGGACCTTAGTGATGATTTGTCGGGTAGTGGAGCCCGCCACAGTTGCTGCTTCAACGAGTGCATGTGGAACTGCGCGAATTCCTTCACTCACAATCTTCACAACAACTGGAATGGCATAGACGATACCTGTTGCAATGGCAGTAAAACGAGTGGGACCAAATAAACCTAACATTGGTACTAAATAAACAAATGCTGGAAGAGTTTGTCCGGCATCAAGAAATGGTCGCAATACTCGCTCTGCTCTATCGCTGCGACCTGTCCAAATACCAAGTGCAAGACCAATAATCATTGTGAGCATGCACCCAACAATTGTCTGGGTAAGTGTCAACATTGCTTCATACCAAAGACCAGATAGCACAATGGCCATTGCTAGAACAAAAGCCAAGATCGCAGTTCTTGTTCCACCAATAATGATGGCAAGAGCCACAATCATGCCAACTGTTACATACCAAGGAGATGCAGCTAGCTGAGTTTCCAGAGGATTAAGAACGGAATAGGAAATCAAGTCCTTAAAGCCCTCAGTAAATATAGTGAGGTTTTCTAATATCCAAGCCGTTGCATTATTAGTAACTTTTGTCACTTGCGGTGCAATGGTGACTTCTTTTGGCCACACCGCTGCCCACAACATTGTGCGAGACATAAACACCGATACAACTGTAAGAATTCCAGCAACTATCAAAGTGATGCGCTTTGTTTTAATCTGCTTCTGCGTCAGTGGGATAAATGAGGTTTGGCGCTTAGCTGCAGCGCTAGTGCTGCGATCGAGCAAAATAGCTAAGAAAACCACGGCAAAGCCGGCCACAAAGCCCTGCCCGACATTTCGAATAATCAAGGCATCAATAACTGGCTTACCAAGTCCAGGTGCGCCAATGAGAGCGGCAATCACAACGAATGACACTGCGGCCATCACTGTTTGATTAATGCCAAGAACAATCATCTGCTTAGCCATTGGGATTTGAACTTTGGCAAGAGTCTGCTTTTGGGTGGAGCCCATTGACTCTGCAGCCTCTATGGGAGATTGATTTAAATTTCTAATCGCATGGCTCGTGATACGAATGGCGATTGGAATGGAGTAGATCATTGTTGCGATTGTGGCCGAGGCGGCGCCAATCATAAAGACAAGTGCGATTGGTGCCATATAAACAAGGGTCGGCAAGATCTGGGCTAAATCTAGAAAGGGCGTGAATATCTTTAAGACCCGATCAGATAGACCTGCCCAAATGCCTAGCGGAATTCCGATTGCAAGTGAGAGAAGTACAGCAGCCAAAGTCATTGCAATGGAGTCCATGGTGAACTGCCACATTCCCAGCGCGCCGCAAGCTAATAAAAGTGAGACCGATAGGAGCGCTGTTCGCCACTGACTTGTTGCATAAACTGCAAAAGCAACAATTGCAACTACACCTAACCAACCAATGATTGGAATAACTGAGTTTTGTGCTGGAACTGCGATGAGATTTCTAATCCCTTGGACAAAGCCATCAATTGCCCCACGAATAGGATTAAAGAAATAAATGAAAGCGGGGCTCTCAGTTCGATTTCCGCGAAGATCTAAGGCTTTTTCACCAATATAACTTGTAAATGCAGTGTTCTCATAGGTGGCTATCTGCAATGTGTGTGTGCCATTGAGTAAGCGGCCCAGCAAAATCCAGACAGTTACTGAGGCTAGAAGAAGATAGGACTTACGAACCTTCATTAAGCGCCACCAGAAATTAACCGCAAAACATCCTCACTAGAGACAATTCCAAGGGCAGTGCCATTGTCATTGACCCGTACTGGTTTGTGGGACTGCAAAATAACTTGCGCGGCATCGCGAATGATTGTGTTAGCTGCAAGTTCAGGTCCATCGGTGGCATCACCTGGCGCTGCTTTTCTAGCTAAGTGCTTCAAGGTGAGAACATGTGACTTAGCGATATCGCGAACGAAGTTAGCAACATATTCATCTGCTGGATTTGCGACTAAGTCCTCTGGGGTTCCGATCTGGACAATTGCGCCATCTCGCATGATTGCAATGCGATCTCCTACTTTTACAGCCTCAGATAGATCGTGAGTAATAAAGACCATAGTTTTGCCGAGCTCATGGTGCAAGCGAATAACTTCTTGCTGCATATCGCGGCGAATAAGTGGGTCAAGTGCTGAGAATGGCTCATCTAAGAAAAGAACTTGTGGATCAACAGCAAGTGCACGCGCTAAACCAACACGCTGTTGCATGCCGCCCGAGAGTTGTTCTGGGTATGCATGTGAATAGCCTTGCAAGCCAACGAGTTCAATAACTTCATTAGCACGCTTATGGCGATCTGCTTTATTAACTCCATTGATTTCAAGTGAGTAAGCAATATTGTCGATGACGTTACGGTGAGGCAACAAACCAAAATGTTGGAAAACCATTGAGAAACGAGTCTTGCGAAGTTCGCGCAGGCGGGCATTATCAACTTTTAAAATATCTTCGCCTTCAAAATCCATTGATCCTTGAGTTGGCTCTATCAAACGGGTCATGCATCGAACGAGAGTGGATTTACCCGATCCTGAAAGACCCATCACTACGAATACTTCACCTGGAGCAACATCGAATGAAACATCGCGGACCGCAATGGTGTTACCGGTTTTTGTGCGAAGCTCTGATCGAGAGAGATCTACTAATGGTGAGCCGACTACCTTGTCAGCGTTGGCGCCGAATACCTTCCAGAGATTCTTTACAGAAATCATTGGCGCGCCAGAATTCATCTACGTATCTCCCCCATCTGAGAACCAACCAGATTTACTAGGAGCATTGTTAGTCCAAATGTGTTTGATTTCAAGGTATTCGCCCAAACCATGCTCACCTAATTCACGGCCAATGCCAGATTGCTTGTATCCGCCCCATTCAGCCCCCGGGCGATACGGGCCAAAGTCATTAACCCAGATTGTTCCGTGGCGAAGTGCGCTGGCAACTCGAGCAGCTTTGGCAGAATCCTTTGACCACAGACCACCGGAGAGACCAAAGGGTGTGTCATTAGCGATAGTAATTGCTTCCGCCTCGGTATCAAAGACTTCCACTGTCATGACAGGACCAAAAGATTCATCTTGAACACAAAACATCTTTGTATCGCAGTTATCTAGAACCGTTGGCAGGTAATACCAACCATTGGCATGTTCGCCGCTTTCACTGCGCTTGCCGCCAACTAATAAAGTGGCACCTTCAGCGATACCTTTTACAACATACTTAGTAACACCTTCTAGGTGCGACTTACTAATAAGTGGTCCGGTTTCAGCCGTTAAATCCGCTGGTCCACCCAGGCGAATCTGCCCAGCTCTGCGCACAATCTCTTTGACAACGCGATCATGGATAGAGCGCTCAACAATTAAACGTGTTCCAGCAGAACAAACTTGGCCTGAGTGTAAGAAGGCGGCAGTTACTGCGTTATCTATAGCTGCATCAATATCTGCATCAGCAAAAATGATATGTGGATTCTTTCCACCTAGCTCTAGCGCTAGGCGCTTTACTGTTGAAACGGCCGCTTTCATAATTGTTTGACCAGTATTTAAGCCACCAGTGAAAGAAACCATGTCAACGCGTGGATCATTAATTAAATGATTACCAACCACAGAGCCTGGACCTAGCACCAAGTTAGCAACACCTTTAGGTGTGCCTGCCTCTTCAATGGCGCGCATAAGAGCAATGGCACTTTGTGGGGTTAACTCTGATGGCTTAATAATGAAAGAGCACCCAGCAACTAAGGCTGGTGCAACTTTCCAAGCAATTTGTAGAAGCGGGTAGTTCCATGGACCAATGAGTGAGCAAACACCTAGAGGTTCATGAACTATGCGGCTATCAACGTGAGAAAGCCCCACATCCACAACGCGTCCATGTTGCTTTAAGCCCAGGGCTGCAAAGTGGCGGAAAGTAGCAATGACATCAGCGATGTCATATTCAGCTTCAATGATGCGCTTTCCTGTGTCATCACTTTCTTTTTTGGCAATCGCTTTTAGGTCACGCTCTAATAAATCTGCGATCTTGGCAACAAGGGCGCTGCGTTGTTCAAAGCTCCAGGAAGTAAAGATGCCTGAATCAAAAGAGGCGCGGGCAGCAGTGATGGCATCTAGAACATCTTCTTGTGTGGCCTGTGAAACAGTTGCAACAACACTTTGATCATGCGGGCTGTGCACATCGTGGGCCCCACCATCAGATGCCTGCTTCCAAGCACCATCGATATAGAGCGTTGCGACCATTTACTTAATCTAGTTGGCTTTTGCGCTTTGCCACAAACTCATCGAGTTCTTGCTTCATACGTGGATCCATCTCTGGTTGCACATACTCTTCAAGTTTCTTCAAATAAATCTCGGAGGCGCGCATCTTTGTGTCCTTTGCTCCAAGCCTCATCCAGCGCTCATAGTTATCGCTATTTGTTAAAAATGGACGATAGAAACAGTCGCGGAATCGCTCCATGGTGTGTGCCGCTCCTAGGAAGTGACCACCATGGCCTACTTCAACGTGAGCATCAAAGGCCAAGGATTCAACGTTAAATTCAAGTGGAGTGAACTCAGTCATCAGAGATTGAAGGATCTCAATGTCTACGACGAACTTTTCATAGCAAGAAACAAGTCCACCTTCTAGCCAGCCAGCTGTGTGCATGACCCAGTTAGTTCCAGATAGGAATGTAGGCATCATCGTCATCATTGTTTGGTAAGCAGATTGTGCATCAACTGTTTGTGATGAGTTCAAGCCACCGCCGCCACGGAAAGGAAGGTTAAAGCTACGTGCGATTTGGCCAGTACACAGCAGGCCAATACCTGACTCAGGTGTGCCGAATTGAGGTGATCCTGATTGCATATCAATATTAGATAGGAATGAACCAAAGACAATTGGGCATCCAGGGTTAAGAGCTTGGGCAAGTGCGATACCAGTTAGCGCTTCCGCGATTTGCTGAGCAAGTGTTGCTGGAATTGTTACTGGGCTCATGGCACCCATCAAAAGGAATGGTGTGACTACAACTGGCTGTCCTGCAAGAACGTATTCACGCAATGAATCGAGCATACGATCATCCCAGCGAAGAGGTGAGTTGCAGTTAATCAATGAAATTAACGCTGGGGTGTCTTCGATTGATTTGCGACCACCGAAAATAATTTCAGACATTGCAATTACATCTTTTGCATTCTCAGCAGTCACAACGTTACCCATGAAGAACTTATCGGTCAGAGTTGCTGCCGCATATGCCATATCTAAGTGGCGTGAATCTAGTGATAGATCGTTAGGCTCACACACAACACCGCCGACGCTATCTAGGGCGTCATAGCTTTGAGCTAACTTACAAAAATTCTCATAATCCTTAAAAGTCGCATCGCGGCGAACATCGCCTTCGCGAACAAATGGTGGGCCATACACACCACCGAAGACCATTGAGTCTCCACCGATTTGAACGTTGTTCTTTGGATTGCGTGCTTGCAAGTTAAATTGGCTTGGAGCCTTGGCAACTTGCTTCAAGATCCACTCAGGATCGAACTTAACGTTATCGCCTTCTACAGTTTGGCCGTTTTCGCGCAGGAGATCGATTGCCCATGGACTCATGAACTCGATACCGATTTCTGAAACGATGCGCTTCCAACCAAGGGTCAGCGTTGCCATCGATTCTTCGCTCAGGATTTCATAGCGGGGCATCTTGTTAATAAAGCTCACGGTTAATTCCTCACCTTTAGTAGGAGTTCGATGTTAATAGCACCGTGGCGCTATTGACCTTGAACACGCACGAGAATACTCTTAAGTTATGGAACTATGGTTCCATATAGTGGAACCTTCTAAGGAGGTGTGAGATGGCCGAACTTCATAGCGGCACGCAAGCAATTGATCGCGCATCTGCACTCCTCATTCACATTTTAGAATCAGAAACCCCACCACTACTTACTGAACTTGCTCGCATTTACGGATTACCTAAGAGCACAACATCTCGAATCTTGAGCGCACTTGAGCGCCAAGGTTTATTGCTGCGCGATCGCAACGGTGCCTATATCGCAGGTTCTGTTCTGACACAGTTTGCGCGTGGACAAAACCACGACTCCATCCTTGTCACGCGCATGCACTCAATTTTAGAAGTACTAGCCAATAGAACTGGCGAAACTGCAAACCTGGCAGTTCCAGGCAATGGTGATCTTAAATTAATCGATCAAGTAGATGGCCAATACCTCTTATCTGCAACTAACTGGGTTGGAAAGTCAGTCCCCTATCACGCATCAGCTCTTGGAAAAGTTCTACTTGCATATGCAACAGTGACTATTCCAGCTGGGCGTCTAGAAAAGCGCACAGCAAAGACCATTACTTCTCGCACAAAGCTTTTGGAAGAGTTAGAAATAGTGCGCAAAAAAGGTTGTGCCCTCATAATTGATGAGTTAGAAGAGGGATTAGTCGCAGTAGCAGCACCTATCCGCGAGCACGATGGCCGCGTAGTTGGTGCAATTTCAGTTTCTGGTCCATCAACTCGATTGACTCAGAAAGATTTAATAAAGATCGGTGACATGATCATTGATGAAATCGCAACACTTCAAGCAAACCACGATGGAAAGATAGGTGCGGCATGACACATGACGAGATTATCAAAGCCCTCTTTGACGAAACCCTTGTCGGAAATGCTCCAGCAGTTCTCGAACTGACCAACCAAGGCATCTCTGATGGAATGACGCCCAGCGCCATCCTCTTTGATGCTCTCATTCCAGCATTGGAAGAAGTTGGTGCACGTTTTGAGCGCGGAGATTTCTTCGTTCCAGAGATGCTTATTTCAGGTAAGGCAATGTCAGGGGCACTTAACGTGCTGCGCCCATTGCTAGCTGAGACTGGTGCTGAAACTGTTGGAACCTTCTTGATGGGCACAGTTAAGGGCGATGTGCACGATATCGGCAAGAATCTCGTCAACATCATGCTCGAAGGTGCTGGCTTTGATGTTATTGATTTAGGTGTGCAAGTACCACCAGAGAAGTTTGTTGCTGCAATCCTTGAGCACAAGCCAGACATTGTTGGCATGTCAGCGTTCTTAACAACAACCATGCCAATGTTTAAGGTCAACATCCATGAAATTACTAAGGCTGGCCTGCGTGATCAGGTAATCATCCTGGTTGGTGGCGCTCCTGTTACTCAGGAATATGCCGATGTTGTTGGAGCCGATGGCTTTGCAGCAGATGCATCCACTGCAGTGCGTATCGCTAAAGATCTCATCGCTAAAAAGCGCGCAATGGTTAACGCATAAGGCATCACTGTGTTAAAAAAACTTCTACCTTTTGTTGAGCATGTCATAAAGAAACCCGTATGGGACTGTCGCATGTGCGGGCAATGTGTTCTGCACTCAACAGGTATGACATGTCCAATGACATGTCCAAAAACTCTTCGCAACGGACCATGTGGTGGTGTGCGCGAAAACGGTAACTGTGAAGTTATTCCAGATATGCCATGTGTGTGGCTAAAGGCATATGACCGAAAAGTCTATTTGCCTCTGCCAACAGTATGGAAAGATCATTTCAACGAACTACGTCCTCCAGTAGACATGCGCCTGCAAGGCTCTTCATCATGGATTAACTTGGTTACAAAGCGCGATCAGCAAACACCGGCCGGTTGGTCAACTACAGACGGTGGGCACTAATGTCACTCATGCGCGAGAAGTTAGAAAACACTAACGAAGTTGTCTTTACAGCTGAATTCCCAGCACTTGATGGTGGCGGAATGGCTAAAGTTGAAAAGAACGCTGCCCGTTTAGCACCCTGGTTTGTTGGCGTGAATGCAACAGATAACCCAGCAGCACATGCCCACGCTTCCAATACTGCCTCTGCAATTGCCATGAAAATGCATGGAATTGAACCCATCATGCAGATTGTTTGCCGTGATAAGAACCGTTTAGCTATCCAGGCCGACATGATGGGCGCCGCGCTGCATGGCATTGACAACATCTCACTTCTCACCGGTGATGATGTGACTGCAGGAGATGAGCCTGAGGCACGTAGAGTCTTTGATATCGATAGCACCCAAGCAATCAATATCGCGCGAATTATCACTACCGGCAAATACCTTTCAGGGCGCAAAATCGAACCAGCCCCAGATTTCTATATCAGCGCAGTTGAAAACCCAGCTGCTCCCCCATTTGATTATCGAATTGAGCGAGCTCTTAAGAAGTACCGCGCTGGTGCAAAGTATCTTCAACTACAGATTTGTTATCACTCAGATCGTCTTGAAAAATTCTGTGCTGGTGTTGCCAAGATTGCTCCAGATTTAAAGTTGATTCCAACTATCGTTTTAGTCAAAAGTGCAAAACCCATGGCATTTATGCATGATAAGGTGCCTGGAATTGATATTCCCCAGGACATACTCAACCGAGTTTCATCTGCAGCTGATCAAGCTGAAGAGGCATACAAATTGACTGTGGAGCTAGCCAAGCATGCGATGACTTTACCTTCTGTGCGCGGTTTACACGTTACAGATTTTAGACATGATGATTCATTAGAACGCTTTATGTACGACCTCGGACAGAAGCCAAGAAACTAACTAGGAGCCCCTATGCACACGACCCTTACTTCCCCTGGAAAAACAGTAACAATTGGCCATGATCAGCCATTTTGTATTATTGGTGAGCGTATTAATCCAACAGGGCGTAAGAAGTTTCAAGAACAACTTCGTGCGGGCGATTTATCTGCCATTGAAAAAGATGTGGCAGCCCAAGTTGCAGGTGGGGCAGATGTATTAGATGTGAATATGGGCGTTCCACTTACCGATGAACCAGAGCTGATCGCCAAGGCAATCACCTTGGTTCAGTCTTTAACTGATCTACCTGTATGTATCGACTCTTCTGTTATTGAAGCGCTACAGGCAGGCCTTGAGACTTATCAAGGTAAAGCACTTGTTAACAGTGTTACAGGTGAAGATGATCGTATGGAGCTTGTGCTTCCTTTAATCAAAAAGCATGGGGCAGCCATCATTGCTCTGCCTAATGATGAAACTGGTATTCCGCAAACGGCTGCTGAGCGCATGATTATCGTTGAGAAGATTGTTCGCACTGTTGAAAAGCATGGCATTCCACTTGAAGATCTCATCATTGACCCACTTGCGATGACTGTGGGCGCAGATCCAGATGCAGTAAAGAACACGCTAGAAACTATCTATTTAATCCGCGAGAAGTACGGTCTAAATATGACTCTCGGTGCATCGAATATCTCATTTGGTCTTCCACATCGCCATGCACTCAATGCCGCCTTTCTACCTGCTGCAATGGCTATGGGATTGACATGCGCGGTCATGGATTCACGCACGCCTGCCATCGTTGAGTCAGTTCGTGCTGCAGACTTGCTCCTTGGCCTTGATCCTTGGGGAACTAATTGGATTATGCGCTATCGCGCAATGGAGGCAGTAAAAGCTGCCGCTGAAGGGAATTAATTATTAGTAAAAAAGAGTTAGACCCATCTCTGATACCAACGCATGACGGTACCGGGCGAGTCAAACTTGCCTTCACATCCCTTGAAAAAGATGGATCCATTGGATCTCAGAAAACAATCACGGTTCCAACAGGTGTGAGCGCATTTGATGCTGCATCGTGGAATGGAATTGGCATTGATTCAACATGTGGTGGTTATGGCACATGCAAGAAGTGTCGCATCAAGGTTACTGATGGCGATGTTGAACCATCAAAGTTAGATTTTCGTGCCTTTACTGCAACTGAAATTAAGGATGGCTGGCGCCTTGCCTGTTTGGTGCGCACCGCTAAAGATATTTCAGTAGATGTTCCAGCCCTTACCACTCGTCCAAAAGCTGCCACCGTAGGTGTTGGCCGACAGGTTATCTTGCGTCCAGCAGTTCAAAAGCGCTACATCGAATTAGAAGAGCCTTCTCTGTCTGATCAACGCACTGACATTGTGCGCATCTTTGATGCCGTAGATGACATTGAAGGCACAGCAAGCCTTGCGTCCATGCGAGAGCTGCCCCGTATCTTGCGCGCATCTAATTACAAAGTAACTGCAGTCTTTGTTGACCAAGAGTTTTTAGGTATTGAAGCTGGCGACACAACAGCAGTCCGCTATGGCATTGCCTACGACTTAGGCACAACAACGGTTGTGGCAACGCTGCTTGATCTCAACACTGGAACTCCAGTGGCCGTTAAATCAATGCTCAATAAGCAGCAACCATTTGGCGCAGATGTCATCACCCGCATTAGCGCAACGATGCTAGATCCTGATGCGCTGGCAAAACTGAGCGGATTGGCTCAAGAAACCCTTAATCAGCTGACCCAAGAGGTCTGTGTTGAGGCAGATGTTAATCCTCACCATGTTTATGAGTTAGCAATTGCTGGCAATGCCACCATGACACAGCTTCTCCTTGGCATTGATCCAGAACCACTGGGAGTTGCTCCATTTATTATGACAAGTGCGGCCTATCCAAATATTGATGTGAAAGAGATTGGTATTGCAGTTCACCCACTTGCCAAGGCTGTTATCTTGCCTTCACTTGGTGCATATGTTGGTGGAGACATCATCGCTGGTGCACTTGCCTCTGGAATGGATCGCGATAAGCGCTTGCGCTTGTTTATCGATGTTGGCACAAACTGTGAAATTGTTTTAGGTGATGGCGACAAGATTCTTGCAACCGCTGCCCCTGCCGGTCCTGCCTTTGAAGCTGCCAGTATTAAGTGCGGTGTGAGAGCAGCATCTGGTGCAATTGAAACTATCAAAGTGGTTGATGGTGAACTTGAAATTGGAACTATTGATGACACTCCTGCAGTTGGTATCTGTGGTTCAGGTTTAGTTGATGCATGTGCATCTCTAGTTCAAGTGGGCTTACTTGATCACTCAGGCAAGTTTGTTACCGATGAAGCTGCCCTCACTATTTCCCCAAAGCTAGCTAGTCGCCTCGTTACGCGTGAGGGTGAGCGCGTATTTGTTCTTACGTGGAGTAAAGAAGTGGGCGATCTCTCAGATTGCGTCTTTTTAACTCAGCGTGATGTGCGAGAACTTCAGTTTGCTAAGGCAGCTATTGCCACAGGTTGGGCGCTACTGCTTGAAGAGTTTGGTGTGAAGGAATCTGAAATCCAACAAGTATTACTTGCCGGCTCCTTTGGTTCTTATCTCTCTCCTTCATCTGCAGTCAAGATTGGTTTAGTCCCAAAGCTCTCAGTTATGCGCATCATGTCTGCGGGTAACGTTGCAGGCGAAGGTGCCAAGATGGTTTTGCTCTCTGCCCAAGAGCGCAATGGTGCACAATCTCTACTCGAAGCCATCGACTACATCGAATTATCTGATCGCGAAGATTTCAACGATAAGTTCGTTGAGCGTCTCGCTTTTCCTGCATGAGCATTGGCGTAGTTGCCTGCGGGGCACTTGCTACCCATATTGCTGACATTGCAACTTTGGAATCACTTGATATCACTATCTATCCCCTGCCGCCCCTGCTGCATAATCGTCCTGAGAAAATCGCAGGTGAAGTTGATTCATTACTCACAGAGATCAAAGACAAACATGAGAAGTGCGCTGTGGCATATGCCGACTGTGGAACATATGGCGCACTCGATACGGTGATTGCGGCTCATGGTGTGAAGCGTTTAGGCGGAAATCATTGCTATGACATCTTTGCCGGGGCAAAGAAAATAGAAGAGATCATGGAATCTGATGCTGGAACATATTTCTTAACTGATTTTCTCGCTAAATCTTTCCACCGAAGTGTCATGGTCGAGTTGGGTTTAGATAAGCGACCTGAGCTGCGTGATGACTACTTTAAGAACTATTCACGGGTTATCTGGTTAGCCCAAGTTCCGAGTAAAGAGTTAGAAGAGCTAGCTACTCAAGCTGCAGCAAGTATTGGTTTGCCGCTGGAGATTCAAAACGTTGGTTACGGTCAGCTAGCCCAGCAAGTAAAGGAACTACTTAGTAACTAGCATTACTTCAAGAGCCTTCTGGGCTATTGGTGAGAGTAAAGATTTATCAACATCTTTGTGTAAACGCTCAATCATTACTGGTGTCCAGAACTGAACGATGTGGTGAGCAACCTTAACTTCAGGAGCATCAGTGACTGGGAAGTTTGCAGCAATCTGATTCACCATACGAATAATTGATGCCAGCTGAACATCTCCATCAATATGGGTTTCAACCATTGAACCTGGGCCTTGTGCACTGGGTGTAATTTCAACAGCAGTTACTTTGTATTCAGGACAGTTTGTTGCCCAGTCAGAGAAATCTGTTGTGATGACGTTGGCGCCACTTTCTGGGAAGTGGAAAGTTGTGTAAACAACACCAGCTGGCACTTCATCAGTAATGCGGGCACGCATAATTGTTTCGCCCACTCGACTTGAGAGTTTGACCCAAGAACCATCGGCAACACCACGTAGCTGAGCATCTGATTCATGCAGATCTAAAATATCTTCGGTATGCCAGATGTTATTTGCGGTGCGACGTGTTTGTGCACCCACGTTGTATTGGCTCAAAACACGGCCAGTAGTGAGCAAGAGTGGGAACTTACGCGTTGCCTTTTCATCTGTTGCAACGTAAGGAGTGCGGTTGAACTGGCCCAAACCACGCATGAAAGTCTCTAAGTGCATAGTTGGAGTTCCTTCAGGATTGGCCTCATTACATGGCCACTGAAGACTGCCGACTTCATCAAGCTTTTTAAAAGAAACTCCAGCAAATGTTGGTGTAGTTGCAGCGATCTCATCCATGATTTCTGCCCCACTGCCATAAGACATTGGATAACCCATTGCAGTTGCAAGATCACAGGTAACTTCGTATTCACTCTTTCCAGTTGCTGATTTCATCACTGGGCGAACACGGTTAATGCGGCGCTCAGCGTTAGTGAATGTTCCATCCTTTTCAAGAAATGATGTGCCCGGCAAGAAGACATGGGCAAACTTTGCAGTCTCATTAAGGAACAAGTCCTGGACAATGACCATATCCATAGCGCGAAGTGCTGCGTGAACATGAGAGGTATTGGGATCAGACTGGGCAATATCTTCACCTTGAACATAGAGTCCGCGGTAATTACCAGCTATTGCAGCATCAAACATATTTGGAATTCGCATTCCAGGCTCTGCATCTAACGTCACGCCCCATTTATCATCAAAAATCTTACGAGTATCGGCATTTGAAATATGACGGTAGCCCGGCAACTCATGTGGGAATGAACCCATATCGCATGAGCCTTGAACGTTGTTCTGCCCACGCAGTGGATTAACTCCCACGCCTTTACGGCCAATGTTTCCTGTGACCATTGCTAGGTTTGCAATACCCATCACCATAGTTGAACCCTGGCTGTGCTCGGTTACACCAAGACCGTAATAAATAGATCCATTACGTACTGATGCAAATAAGCGTGCAGCTTTGCGAATCTGCTCTGCTGGTACACGAGATGATGCCTCTAGAACCTCTGGTGAGTTTTCAGGAAGTGAGATGAATGCTTCCCATTCCTTAAATGACTTCTCTTCACAACGAGCATCAATAAAATCACGCTTTGCTAAACCTTCAGTGACAATGACGTGTGCTAAAGCATTAATAACTGCAACATTTGTTCCTGGCATTAACTGCAAGTGGTGTGCTGCAACCACACCTGGTGTACGAACAAGTGCAATAACGCGTGGATCAACGACAATGAGCTGAGCCCCTCTACGAAGCGCCTTCTTCATGCGTGATGCAAAGACTGGGTGTGCTGTTGTTGGATTAGCACCAATCAACATGATCACATCGCTGTGCTCAACAGACTCAAAATCCTGTGTTCCAGCTGAAGTTCCAAATGCTTGGCCAAGTCCATACCCAGTTGGTGAGTGGCAGACACGAGCACATGTATCAACATTGTTATTAGCAAATGCTGCACGCACCATCTTCTGCACTACGAATACTTCCTCATTTGTGCAGCGTGATGAAGTAATTCCACCAATAGCGTTTCTGCCAGATTCAGACTGAATTTTCTTTAAACCAGTTGCTGCAAAGGAAATCGCTTCTTCCCATGAAACTTCTTTCCAGGAATCAGTGATTGCATTTCGAATCATTGGCTTTGTAATGCGATCGCTATGGGTTGCATAGCCAAAAGCAAAGCGACCCTTAACGCATGAGTGGCCCTCATTAGCTCCACCATCTTTTAGTGGAACCATGCGCACAAGTTCATCTCCACGCATCTCAGCCTTGAATGAACAGCCAACACCGCAATAAGCACATGTTGTAATAACAGAAGATGTAGGGGCCCCAATAGTCAGCAAAGTCTTTTCAGTTAAAGCACCCGTTGGACAGGCCTGCACGCAAGCACCACACGATACACATTCACTATCAATAAAAGATGTTCCAGAAGATGACACTCTGGCTTCAAAGCCACGGTTTTCAATCGTAAGGGCAAAAGTTCCCTGCACTTCATCACAAGCACGAACGCAGCGATTACAAACAATGCACTCAGTTGAATCAAAAGTGAAATAAGGGTTTGACTCATCTTTAGCTAAATCTAAGTGTGTTGAAGTTGCTGCATAGCGGCTCTCTGAAATTCCAATTTTCTTAGCAACCACATGAACTTCGCACTCATCCCCCGTTGCACACTCTGCTGGGTGATCAGAGAGATAGAGCTCCATGACACCTTTGCGCAGACGATCTAGCTTCTCAGATTGAGTAACAACTTTCATTCCATCTGCCACAGGGGTTGTGCAAGAGGAAGGTGTTCCATTTCGTCCATCTACTTGGATGACACACAGGCGACATGAACCAAACGCTTTTAAACTATCGGTTGAGCACAGTTTAGGAATATTAATTCCAGCCATTGAGGCTGCGCGCATGATGGAAGTCTGCGCCGGCACTGTTACAGATTTACCATCAATTTCAAGGTTTACTTGCTCGCTCTTTTTACTAGCAGGTGTGCCGAAGTCATGTTCGTGAATCATTGTCATCGACGGCTCACCTCCCCAGTGAAGTCCTCCGGGAAGTTAATCATGGCACTCTTTACCGGCATTGGTGTTAATCCACCCATGGCACACAGTGATCCATCGGTCATTACCTCGCACAGATCCAATAGCAGCTTCTTATTCTCATCCACCTTCACGCCTTGAATGATTAAATCTATTGTTTCAACTCCGCGTGTGGAGCCTAAGCGACATGGTGTGCACTTGCCACAGGACTCCAGGGCACAAAATGCCATTGCAAAACGTGCTTGCTGAGCTAAATCAACTGAATCATCAAAGACAACTATTCCACCGTGTCCGAGCATTCCGCCGGCCGCCAGCATTGATTCGTAATCTAATGATGTTTCAAATTTATCTGTTCCAAAGTAGGCACCTAGCGGTCCACCTACCTGCACGGCGCGTATCGGTGCACCGCTTAATGTTCCACCACCATAACCATTTACTACTTCTTCAATAGAGATACCAAATGGCTTTTCAACAATTCCGCCACGTTTGGTATTGCCAGCTAATTGAAAAACTTGAGTTCCAAGTGATCTACCAACACCGCGTGCTTTATATGCCGCCGCACCATCTGCCATGACTGCAGGAATTGTAGAAAGTGTTAACACATTATTAATAACAGTTGGTTTGCCAAACAAACCCTCAAGCGCTGGAAGTGGTGGCTTAGCACGGACAACTCCACGCTTTCCCTCAATGCTCTCTAACATCGCTGTTTCTTCACCACAGACATATGAACCAGCACCTACTCGAATCTTTAACTCAAAGGCGTGCTTACTACCAAGAACTGAACTTCCGAGCCAACCAAATGCATGGGCAATATCGATAGCCTTTTGTAAGGTTTTGATTGCGTATGGATATTCAGAGCGAAGATAAACAATGCCCTCTGTGGCACCCACAGCAATAGCAGCGATTGTCATACCTTCAATGAGTGTGTATGGATCACCTTCAATAAGCATGCGATCCGCAAAAGTTCCACTATCGCCCTCATCTGCGTTGCAACAAATATATTTCTGATCACTGACCGCATCAGCAACGGTCTTCCACTTAATACCAGCTGGGAATCCTGCCCCGCCTCGTCCGCGCACACCTGATTCCGTTACCTCTTCAACTATGCCTGAAGTGCTCATAGAAATAGCACGGCGCAAGCCTACTAATCCCCCATGTGCTTCATAGTCTGCAAGTGAGAGCGGATCAATGATTCCAACACGTTTAAATGTCACGCGATCTTGACTAGCTAACCATTCAATCTTTTCACTCTCGCCCAGAGATAATTTATGGGCACCGCCATGCATAAAATCTGCGGCAACGAGTGAATCAATATCTTCAACACTTACCGGACCGTAGGCAACACGGCCTTTATCAGTTTCAACTTCCACCATCGGCTCTAACCAGAGCGCACCACGAGAACCATTACGAATAATCGTTGAACTGCCAACTTTGCTCGCAATTGCTACAGCTACAGCATCTGCGCCAACAGAGATTGCTGCACTATCTCCTGGGACATAGATCTTCATAGGCGTGCCTTTGCAATTGCATCAACACTTGCCCGGCCAATAATTGCGCCGTTGACCATGGCAGAAGGTCCTAGTGCACAGTTACCAAAACAGTATCCATCATGGACTTCTTTGCCAAACTTAGCTTTTATATCTTTTTCTAGCTGACGAGATCCCACTGCTTGGCAGGCCTCTGCCACACAGACAGAGATGTGATTATCGCCAGGTGGCTCAGTTAGTAGATCATGATAAAAAGTTAAAACACCATGGACATCAGCCCGTGAGTTGTTGAAGAAATTAGCAACTAAAGCCACATCTTCTTTATGCACGTAACCAAACTCTTTTTGCAGAGCTTGCAAAGCCATAAGTACTGCGCCTTTTTCATCGCGCAAGGTTGCAAGCACAGCTAATGCCGCATCTTGTGACCATGTCGAATACTTCATTAGAACAGACCTACAACCTTTCCATCGATGTAATCAATGCGCTCTGCTGATGGCACCTTAGGCAGTCCTGGCATTGTCATGATTTCTCCGCAGATCATCACGATGAACTCAGCACCTGCTGAGAGCTTTACTTCACGAACATTGATGGTATGACCAGTTGGTGCACCGCGCAATGCTGCATCGGTACTAAAGGAGTACTGTGTTTTTGCAACACAGATTGGGAAATGTCCATAGCCAGATGCCTCAAGTTCTTTGAGCTTAAGGCGCACCTTGGCATCAGCTGTTACTTCCTTAGCTCCATAGATTTTGGTAGCAACCTTGGTGATTTTCTCCCACAATGGATCACTATCCTCATAAACAAAAGTCATGGACTGTGGCTGCTCGCATAGTTCAACAACAGCATGTGCTAAATCAGCTGCACCTTTGCCACCATCAGCCCAGTGAGTTGCAAGCACAATCTTCACACCAAGCTTTTCAACCCGCGCACGAAGGAGTTCCACTTCAGCCTTGGTATCACTGGTGAAATTGTTGATTGAAACAACTAGCGGAAGGTTATAAACCTTGGTGATGTTATTGATATGTCGCTCAAGGTTTACAAGGCCAGCCTCTAGAGCTGGCAAGTTCTCCTCTGTGATTGTCTTTAGGTCTGCGCCGCCGTGGTATTTAATTGCACGGATTGTTGCAACTAATACACATGCAGATGGACGTAGACCTGATTTGCGGCACTTAATGTCGATGAACTTCTCAGCTCCAAGATCCGCGCCAAAGCCAGCTTCTGTAACTACATAATCTGCCAACTTCATCGCAGATGTTGTTGCAACTACAGAGTTACAACCATGAGCGATATTGGCAAAAGGTCCCCCATGAATGAAGGCTGGAGTATTTTCTAGAGTCTGTACCAAGTTTGGCTGGAAAGCATCCTTTAAAATAACTGTCATTGCGCCTTGTGCATTGAGTTCAGAGGCAAGCACTGGCGTCTTATCGCGCTTATAGCCGACAACAATCTTGCCAATTTTCTCTTTCAAATCTTCAATTGAAGTTGCTAGGCAGAAGATTGCCATGATTTCAGAGGCAACAACAATGTCAAAGCCATCGCTACGTGGGTATCCATTACCTACGCCACCAATAGATTGGATGATTTCGCGCAAAGCACGATCATTCATATCTACTACACGCTTCCATGTGACACGGCGAATATCGATCGCTAACTCGTTTCCATGGTGGATGTGGTTATCAATAAGGGCTGCAAGTAAGTTGTTTGCAAGGGCTATAGCGTTGAAATCTCCAGTGAAGTGAAGATTGATATCTTCCATGGGAACTACCTGAGCGTAACCGCCACCAGCTGCTCCACCCTTCATTCCAAAGACTGGACCTAGAGATGGTTCGCGTAGTGCAATCATTGCATTCTTGCCAATATGTCGAAGAGCATCACCTAGACCAACAGTTGTTGTTGTCTTTCCTTCACCTGCAGGTGTCGGGCTAATAGCAGTTACCAAAATCAACTTTGAGTTAGCGCGCTTTGGAAGAGCTGTTAAGTACTTAAGGTTGACCTTCGCCTTGTACTTTCCATAAGCCTCTAAGTTATCTGCATCAATTCCTAAGCTGGCACCTATTTCAGTGACTGGCTTCATCGTTGCAGCTTGTGCAATTTCGATATCGGACATTATTTATCCTTTGGCTTGGCGAATTGCGCTAGTAAGCGCAGGTATTACTTGGTGCAAATCACCGATAATTGCGTAATCTGCATAACCGAGAATTGGAGCCTCTGGATCTGTATTAATTACTACGATTGTCTTACTGTTCTTCATTCCTGCAATGTGCTGCATCGCACCTGAAATACCAGCTGCGATATAGAGATCTGGTGCAACCTTTGTTCCTGTCTGTCCAACTTGCTCAGCATGTGGACGCCAGCCTGAGCTAGTCACAACACGTGAACAACCAACTGTTCCACCTAATAGATTTGCAAGTTCTTCAATCTGACCAAAACCATCTGGACCACCAACACCACGTCCACCAGAGACAATAACTTTGGCATCATTGAGTGTTACGCCGCCCTTTGATTCTCCGGCATCACGACTCAATACCTTCACCGCGTAATCCTGAGCCTCTAGAGCTGGTTCGAACTCAGCAACAGTTGCTGCGCCGCCGTTGGCAGATTCTGGCTCAGTTGAAAATGCTAGAACTGTCGCAATCAAGATATCTGCGTGAACATTTGCAGATTCAATGAGGTTTCCTGCCCAGCGTGCTCGAAGCACATGGTGAGGTGAACCTAAAGTGATTTCTGAACACTCTGCAGCCATTGGAAGATCAAGAAAAGCAGCTAAATGCGCTAACTGTTCATTTCCACGTGGACTTCCAGCAGCAAGTACTGCAGCTGGCTTTAGTTTTTCAACTAAGTCTTTAAGTGCACGCCCTGATGCCATAGGTGTGTAATCAGTGATGTTGGCATGGGATGCAACGTGTAACACCTTTGCGCCATATTCACCGACGATTCCAGCAAGGGCTGCGCCCTCTTTGCCAATAACCACTGCTTCAACATCTTGGCCCAACTTACGGGCCGCAGTTAATGCACGAAGTGAAAGTTGATCTAGTTCACCCCGATCTTGATCTACGAGTACAAGAATCATTAGAAAGCTCCAATCTTTTTCAAGATATCTACCAGTGCAGGAACAGCGTCAGCGCCGTTGCCCAAAATCTCTGCCCCGGTTGACTTAGAAGGGGCAAGTGTCAAAACAACTTTCTCTAACTTAGGCACTCGCGCTTCTGCCTTTTTCATATCTACTGGCTTCTTGCGCGCTTGCATACGACCAGGAACTGATGGATAGCGTGGGATGTTTAATCCATCGCGCACCGTAACAATTGCAGGCAGAGCAACTTCATAGTGCTCACGTCCAGCAGCAACTACTCGATCGCATACAGCAACGCCATTTTCTATCTTCATTGATTTAACGTTGGTAATAATTGGGCGATTAAGAGCATGTGCCACACGAATATGAATTTGATACCCAGCGCTATCAGCAGATTCTGCACCAAAAATGATTAAGTCAAACTTGGTCTCTTCCGCATTGATAGCATCAACTAAGGCAGCAGCAGTTCCCTGTGGGTCCCACTCCTGTCCATCAGTTTCAATCAACACGGCGCGAGTTGCACCAATTGCTAACTGCGAACGAAGTTGTTCTTCAGCATCACTTGGTCCAAGGGTGAGCAGAGTCAGAGTTCCACCCATTTGTTCAACGAGTTGAACACCGGCCTCAACTGCATTTTCTTCGTGTGGGCTAATACCAAAACCTAAATGCTTAGTTTCGATATCGCGTGAATCTGGAGTCAGAATCAATGTTCCACCAGCTAGTGGAACGCGCTTTAGACAGACAAGTACGTCCATTAGGCAAGGATCCTCTCACTTGATGGGTCAAATACAGAGGTTGGGCCAACTTCAGCTACTGAGCATGGATAGTGCTCACCAAGATATTCAACAATGAACTTGTTTCCAGCAACAGCTAACTCTGTTGGAAGGTAAGACATCAGGATGTGCTTACCTAGAGATGGCGCAGAACCAGCACTTGTTACATATGAACGGCGTCCATGTGCATCAGTAATTGGCTTCTTATCCAATGTAAGGATTGGCTCATTACCCATCATGTAGCGCTTTTGACCACTAGATGACTTGTGATCATCAACAAAGAGTGTGCACAGCATTGCAACAGGCTTCTCAGCGCGGTGCTTCACATGTGCTTCTTTACCAATAAAATCAGCCTCCTTAAGCTTGGGAGATTGCATTCCTGCTTCAACTACGGTGTATTCAGTTTCTAACTCTGGACCATATGCGCGGTAGCACTTTTCTAAACGTCCAGTTGTTCCATACACACCAATACCTACTGGAATTAATCCGTGATTCTTTCCAGCTTCCCAGAGCGCATCCCACAGAGCTGGACCATCGGCCATAGGAACATAGAACTCCCAACCAAGATCGCCAACGTAGGAAATACGAGATGCAAGAACTTTCACACCCTTGATCTCAATCTCCCGACATGTGCTGAACTTGAATGATTCATGGCTCATATCTTCTGATGTCACTTCTTGAACAATCTTTCTGGCATTTGGACCCCACACACCAAGGGTGGTGTAGTCAGAAGTAATGTCTTTAATCTTCGCAGAGCCATCGGCTGGCAATAAATCAGCAAACCACTTCTTATCTGCCATACCGTGTGCACCGCCAGTAACAACGCGGAAGTGATCAGTATCAAGGCGCATGATTGTTAAATCAGATTTAAATCCACCGTTTGGACCAAGTACAGGTGTGTAAACAACGCGGCCAATTGCAACATCCATCTGACGTAGCGCTGCCTTTTGCACAACAGCCAAGGCTGATGGGCCAGTGATATCAAAGTAGGCAAAGGCGGTTAAATCAACGATTCCTGCGCTTTCGCGCATTTGTAGGTGCTCTGCATTGATAATTGGAGACCACCAGCGTGATTCCCATTCAGCAGTGCGCGGCATTACTTTGTCGCCAAACTTTGCAACTAGATCCTTATTTGATTCATACCAGAATGGGCGTTCCCATCCAGCTGTCTCATAAAACACTGCACCAAGTGCTGCTTCGCGCTCGTAGTAAGGAGACAGGCGAACTTTACGATTTGATTCGTACTGCTCAAGTGGGTGAACGATTCCATAAGTCTTGTTAAATGACTCAGCCACACGAGACTTAATGTGCTTCTCTTCCTTATGGTGCTCATGGAAGCGAGCAATATTTGATGCATGTAGATCAATATGTGAATCTCCAAGAACCATCCATTCAGCCACAGACTTTGCAGTTCCTGGGCCTTCTTTAATCCACACCGCAGCAACTGACCATAAGTTCTTTACTTCTGGTGTTTCGCCAAGAATTGGCATTCCATCTGGGGTGTAAGACAAAATTCCATTACATGCATATTTCTCACGAACAGATTCATCGCCAACAATTGAAGGCATCAATTCATAGGCATGCTCATCCTGGATATCAAAATCTGCCTGAGTGAATGCAAACTCTGTTGGTGATAATGCCGCTGTTGCATTTGATGGGATGTCATCTGGTGTGTAGAGAATTGGGCGGTGAGCATATGAACCGATTTCAAGTCCAGTTCCATGTTGGCGCTCATACATAAATACATCCATGTCACGAACGATTGGCCATTCAATATCACCCTTGGTGTCTTTAAAGAATGGGACAGGCCCGATGTCTTTCATCTGGTGAACTGCAGGTGTTAATGGAATGTGTGCTCCGGCCATTGCAGCAAGCTTGGGAGACCAGCAACCTGTAGCGATAACAACGTACTCGGCTTCAATAGTTCCTTGATCAGTAACAACGCCCCTTACAACTCCATTTTCAACTGTGATGTCTTGAACTTCAATATTGGCAAATGATTGAGCAGCGCCCATCTCTTGTGCTTTCTCGCGCATGATTGTTCCTGTGCGAAGTGAGTCAACGACGCCCACAGTTGGCTGGTAATACCCGCCTAAAATGACGCTTTCATCGATATATGGCACTAATTCTTTAACCTCTGCCGGAGTAAGGATTCGACCACCTTCGATTCCCCAAGACTTTGCAGATGTAATACGACGTGCCAGTTCTTGCATACGCTCCTCTGAGCGAGCAACTTCAATTCCACCAGTTTCAGTAAAGGTTCCAAACTCTTTGTATTGACGCATGCTCTCAGCAGTAATTGCTGTCATCTCTTTTGAGTGATCTACAGGGAAGATGAAGTTAGATGCGTGGCCAGTTGAACCACCAGGGTTAGGAAGAGGTCCTTTATCAATCTGGACTATGTCTTTCCAACCTAACTTTGCAAGGTGATACACCATGCCATTGCCGACGATTCCAGCGCCGATAACAACGCACTTTGCCTTTGCAGGTAACTTACTCATATCTTTTATTCCTTTTTCTGTTAGTGGTGGTTATAAAGATTTACGGATTTCAGATTCAAAACCTTCAACGTGCTCTCTCATTGCCTTCGATGCTGCCTTTGGATCATTGCTTGCGATTGCTTCCAATAAAGCTTGGTGTTCGATGATGGCATCGGCTAAATGCTCAACGCGATCAAGTGCTAAGAACCAGATACGCAGGGCGTGGGCGTAGTAGTTATCGAGGGCCGCTGCTAGAAATTTATTGTGGGTACATTGGTAGATGTGATGGTGAATTCGCTGGTCTAACCCAATCAAAGTTGGCATATCTAAATCACCCTTAATTGCCTTAATCTCTTTTATTAAAGCTTTTGTAATCTCTTGATCAGCAGCAGTGGATCGCGTGGCCGCTAACTCTGCCGCTTTAATCTCAAGGACTGCGCGAGTTTCAGAGAGCTGAGAAAGATTAGCAACATCAACACGGGAAACAAACATGCCACGACGTGGATAAACCTCTACGAGCTTTTCATTTGCTAGCGAGCGCAGAGCTTCACGAATGGGTGTGCGACCCATGTTGAGTGTGTTCATCAATGCACTCTCACTAATGAGTGATCCCGGTTCAAGTTCTAAGGTAATAATCATTGAGCGAATACGGCTATAAGCCGCCTCTGATAGCGAGGAGCTCTCTCTGGCGAGAATACGGATTACTTGGCTCACATCGCAGATGATATATCAGTGATATACCAATGAGAAGTCCTTGGAGGAGGTGGTTTTAGCTTTAGTAGTACTTGGTAAAGAGCCAGGCTGAGGCGCCAAAGCCCACAGTGAGAATGAGCCCCCGATAGAGCGCGGCCGGCATTTTCGCCGCATAGCGTCCCCCATAGGTTCCACCGATGCTGGCACCAATGAGCAGCGCGATAACTGCTCCCCAATGGGCCAGCCCGCTAAAGATATAGATGATGTTAGAGATCAACGAGGTCACGCCAACAATTAAATTCTTAGCAGTGTTGAGAGTCTTGGGATCGCGTCTGATATCTCTAGCCAACACGGCAATAACCAAAACTCCCTGGCCTGGGCCAAAGTAGCCGCAATATAAACCGCTTGCTGCAATGCCTACTCTCTCGATGATGCCATGGCGAGTTCCACGAACTGGCTTAGCTTTAATCAAAAATGACAGGCTCGCAAATAGGAGAAGGAAGGGAACCATCTTTTCAAATACCCCTGGTGGCACGTTGAGCAGTAAGAGCGCACCAATCGTTGAACCAACAATGGAAATGTATATGAGTTTCTTATACTCCTGAAAGTAAGCACGCATTTGATGGCGCACGGCAATGAGGGCAAAAAAGTTTGCAGGTGTCACACCTAATGCATTTGAGATTGCCGCACTCACCGGAGACATTCCTGTTGCGAGTAAGACTGGGTAGGAGATAACTGATGCTCCCCCAGCCATACCATTAATTCCACCGACAAGAATGCCAGTGAAGAAGATAATCGTGTACTCGAGCATTGGGTAACCATACAATGTCACTATGGCTATGGATATAGAGATTCGCTACTTTGCTGCTGCGCGAGCCGCAGCTGGAGTAAGCGTTGAGCGTGTGAATCCAGCATCTCTCTCAACCATCCTCACACAAGTTACTGCCAATAATCCAGCGTTAGCTCACGTTATTGATCAATGCTCATTCTTAGTTGATTCAGTAGCGGTAAACGATATGGATATGACTATTCATGCGGGCAGTTTTATAGATGTGTTGCCACGTTTTGCTGGTGGCTAACCACCAATTGCTGACATTGGTCTAAGGGGTGCAATAAAAGAGGGATCGTTAATCCCGTGGCCAGGCAGCTTGCTTATTACCGTTTTCTGGAAGCGGGCCGCTATTTCTATTCGCCTAGCTGATTCATCTTTGCTTTCATCACGCAATACTTTTCTCACATCTACTTCTTCATTAGAGAACAAGCATGAGCGCAACTGACCATCTGAAGTTAATCGCAGGCGATCACATGCCCCGCAAAACGGTCTTGTCACACTGCCAATAATTCCAACAGTTGCTTGTGTGCCATTGATATAGAACTCCTCAGCAGGTGCTGAACCACGGCCATCAACAGGAGTTAATTCGTAGTGCGTGGATAGATCTGCATAAATCTGATCAGCCGTAACCATTGTTGCTCTATCCCAAATCCCACCGGCATCTAGAGGCATCTGCTCAATGAAGCGCAATGAGTATTCATTTTCTATTGCCCACGCTAAAAGCGCTGGTGCTTCATCATCATTAATCCCTTGAAGCAAAACAGTATTAACTTTTATAGGAAACAGACCTGAAGCTTTAGCAGCATGTAATCCTTCGATGACATCATCAAAGCGATCTCTATATGTCAGTTTCTTGAAACGCTCACGGCTCAATGTGTCTAAACTGATATTGATTCGATTCAATCCAGCTTTTGCTAATGGAAGTGCTAATTCTTTTAGTTTTAAACCATTGGTAGTTAACGTTAGACGTGGAGCGTTAGCCAGGCCGGCAATACGATCAACAATTTCAATAATATCTGGGCGAAGTAATGGCTCCCCTCCCGTTAAGCGCACTTCATTAATTCCTTGTTCAACAGCTACTTCAATGACTGTAAGAAGTTCATTGGTTGTTAGTAGGTCATCATTGGGAATCCATGCAGCAAAGTCATTGGGCATGCAATAGGTGCAGCGAAGTGAACAGCGATCAGTGAGTGAAACCCTTAGATTGCGATGCTCGCGGCCATATGTATCAATGAGTTTGCTCATGCGCAGTTCACCCATTGATCTGTGCCATCAGTGAATTTCTGATGCTTCCAAATAGGCAGCTTGGCCTTAACTTCATCAACTATTGCAGAACAGGCATCAAAGGCTGCTTGGCGATGGGCAGCAGAAACTGCCACAGCAAATGCTGTTTCACCAATTGCAATATCGCCAAAGCGATGTGCTACTGCAACCTTTTCAATATCAAACCTACCAATCAGCGCTTCGGTTATCAGTCGTATCTGTTCAGGTGCACTGGGGTGAATCTCATAAAGAAGTGAAGCTACTTCTTTGCCACCATCATGGTTTCGAACATCTCCACAAAATGTGACAACAGCGCCGCTGTGTGGATTTGTCACTAACTTAGAAAGTTCTGCAATGTTCACAGGTGCATCAGTAACAACTGCATAGACCAGCTCTGGCATCAGTGATCCTTGCCATCGAGTTGATCAAGAATGTGTCCTGCTAAACGCTCAATGATTACTAAGCCATCAGCGATTGCCCCTTGTGATCCAGGCAGATTAATTATCAGCGATGTTCCATGGGTTCCCGCTAATCCCCTGGTCAGATCAGAAGTTGGGACCTTATCGCGCGAATGAGCACGAAGTGCTTCGCCAAAACCTGGGATTAACTTTTCAATAAAGGGCGCAGTTGCCTCCGGTGTTACATCTGTTGGAGAAATACCTGTGCCACCTGTAGTGACAATAAGACGAGTTTTGTTTGCTAACGCCACTGTGAGTTGTTCTGAAATCAAATCAATGGAATCTGCAACTACATGCGGTCCAGATACTTCATAGCCAAGGGCGCTAAGCCCCTTTGCAAGTGATGCACCACTTAAGTCTGCATACTCACCGCGCGCGGCGCGATTACTTGCGGTGATTACAACTGCGGTGCGCATACTCACTTGCGCTTCCAATCGCCATTCTTTCCACCAGATTTTGAATCAACATGAATTGCACTAATTTCGGCTGCCGGATCTAAAGCTTTAATCATGTCAATAATCGTTAGTCCAGCAACGCTAACGGCAGTTAACGCCTCCATCTCAACACCTGTGCGATCTGAGGTGATAACGTGGGATGAAATATCTACACCTGCATCAGTGATGGCTAGTTCAATTGAAATCTTATTTATTGCGATGGGATGACAAAGTGGAATTAACTCACTTGTCTTCTTGGCGGCCATGATGCCGGCAATTCTTGCAGTAGATAAGACATCACCCTTAGGTGTTGTACCATCACGAAGAAGTGCAACAACTTCACTTGATAGTTTTACATTTCCTGATGCAACTGCCTCGCGCACAGTTACATCACGGCCAGTCACATCAACCATATTGGCCTCACCTGAAGAATTTAGGTGGGTTAATCCATCGCTCATGCCGGTAAGTCTAACCAGCGCACTTGCTCGCCAACACCTGTCAAAGCCTTTGTAACAATGGCAAAGCCATCAGAGTGCGCTAATCCACGCAGCATCGCAGAGCCTAAATACGGCGCAACATGGAACTGACCATCAATGAGATTGCCAATGATTAAACGAGTGAAATCTTGCGGTGCGCTTAACTCACTAGCTGTTATGATTTTTGCTAACTTCTTATGAGTCTGGCCTAGTTGAGAACCAATAACTGGTTGGCCAAGGGATGCAAGTGCAACGATTGCAGATTGTGGATTCCCAGGCAGACCAAGAATGGCTACATCACCTTTGCGCGCTAACAACATGGGGTGTCCTGGTCGCACTTTGACTGTGTCAACCAAAATATCGGCACCAATTGCATCAAGTGCACCATGTAGATAATCGCGTGGGCCTTGAGCTGTGCCACCGGTTGTAATGACAATATCTGCATGTGTGCAGGCATCTTTTAATGCAGCGACAACAAGATCTAGTTGATCTGAAATGTATTGGGTACTAACTATTTGTGCACCCATAGCGTTTAACCAACCAGGTAGTTGTGGTCCAAGTGCATCTCGTACAAGCCCATCACGTGGAATGCCACTGTGTTGAATCTCATCACCCAACAAGACAAGTGCAACTCTAGGTTGTAAGACTACATCAATCTCATCAAAGCCAGCAGCAGCGATCAAGCCGATCATTGCAGGATTTAATACAGTCCCTTTATTTACAATTACATCTCCAGCTTTGCATTCATGGGCTGGTGGTCGAATATCTTGATCTTTAACTACATCACCCTTTAATTGGGCTCCATCTACTTTGGCAGACTCCCAACGAATGATTCCAAAAGTTCCCTCTGGGATTACCGCACCCGTTGCTATTCCAACGGCTGCACCTGATTCAAGTACGCCCTTCATCGGCAATCCTGCTTTAACCTCACCAATGATTTTCCACGGTCCAGAACCACTTACTGCATAACCATCCATGGCAGAGGTTGCATAGGTTGGCAGATTAACAAGTGACTTTGCATCCACGGCTAAAGTTCTGTTAACGCATTGGGCAACTGGCAATGATTCTGATTTCAACTGTTTGAATGTGGACTGGGCTATCCCACGAGCATCATCCCAACTTCCTTCAATCAGTGCGCTCATAGTTTTGCCAGGTATTCCATAGCAACTACTAAATCATGGGGTGTATCAACATCAATCATGGCTTTTTCAATCTCTGGACTCATATGGATCTCATGGATATTCAAATGCGAAATCAAAGTTCGCATAGATGCTCCGTGTGGATTACCAATCTTAGACAGTGCTGTTTCTAGCGCTTCTCGTCGGTAGAGCGCAGCTAGCGGTTGCTTAAAGCCCTGTGAATCAACATACATAATCGCATCATCGTGTGATGTCATTGCACTTAATAAATGGACCATGTGGGCTCCTGCAAATGGCATATCGGTAGCAAGGACTCCAACAATCTCACTTTCACAATCAATGAGTGCAGCTGCGATGCCAGCTACTGGTCCACCACCAACTGGGTTTTCTTGAACACAACGGTATGGAGCTCCATTAAATAATGGATCTGCTCCCACCACGATTATTTCAAATTCTTCGGGAATGCTTGCAAGTATGTGGTGAATTAACTGCTGGTGGCCCAATATTGCTTGGGATTTATCTGCGCCAAAGCGAGAACTCGTGCCGCCACTTAAGACGATGATGCTCCCTGCTTTGCTTTCCATTTGGCTAGGATACTGACTATGGCATTTGCTCGTGGAGAAGCGAACTCACTGGGCTGGCGCAACCTTGTAAACGTGGCGGCTGAACCACATTGTGGACATCCCTTTCCCGCATCCAGCACACCCTTGTTATTACTTCACCACCTATCCGATCTTCATGTGTGTGATGCGCAGTCACCAACGCGACCTGAGTATTTAGATCGTCACGCAGATCCTGATAGCCCCATTCGTGCACAAGTAGGAACCATTGGTACCTATCGTCCACATGCAATGTTGTCACCGCATGTAGTTGAATCAATGATCCAATCTCTTAACTCAATTACTCAAGGTCCGCTATCTGGTCATCCAATAGCTGGTGCGATTATTACTGGCGATACAACTGATAACGCACAGAAAAATGAAGTTGATTGGTATTTAGCTTTACTTGATGGCTTAGAGATTCGCCCTGATTCAGGAGACTTTTCACAATATGAAGGTGTCATTGATGATGGCGCTGAACATTACGACGTTCGTTACTGGCATCCACATGGAACTCCTGCAGGAAAAGAAGATGATCAAGCCCGTGCCAAGTATGGATTCCCAATCATCCCTAATCTTCTAAATTCTTGTCGCACACCATTTAAAGCAACTGGGTTAAATTTTCCCTGGTTTGCAGTGCACGGCAATCATGATGCCCTCTTGCAAGGAACAGTCACACCTACCCCCGTGGTAAATAAGGAGATGGTTGGCGGTAAGCGCTATATAGGTCTGCCATCTACTACAAATCTCTTTGAAACATTGACACAGTTTGGTGAAGTTGGCCCTGCTGGATATCTTGCCGCTGATGACGCCCCTTACGTTGAAGTGAGTGCAGAGATAGAACGTCGCGCTATAGAGCGCGGTGAATATGCACAACTGCACCTTGATTCACCAGGTACTCCACGTGGTCATGGATTTAGCAAAGATAACGTTCGCGATAAGACAATGTATTACTCAACGCTTGTGCAAGGAGTAAAACTCATTGTTATTGATAGCGTCAATCAATTCGGTGGCTGGCAAGGTTCTATGGATGAAGAACAGTTTGCTTGGCTTGAAAAGGAAATTGCTGCATCCGATAGACCTGTTGTCCTCGCTTCACACCACCCCCTGAGCACAATGTTTAATGATTACGCACCAACTGGTCGCCGCATTTGCTTGGATGAATTAAGAACAATGTTGCTTAAATATCCAAAAGTAATCGCATGGCTGGCAGGACATGAACACCGCCACCATGTTGAGTGGATTGGCGACGTGGAAGAAGTAAGTGGTTTCTGGCAGATTGAAACCGCATCCCATGCCGATTGGCCACAACAATCTCGCACAGTTGAAATGGTTACCGATGAATCTGGTGATTTCTACTTTGGTTTAACTGTTGTTGATCATGCGGCAGGAACCGACCATGGCGCTGCTACTACTCCCCTAGAAATTGCCGCGCTCTCTCGAACAATTAGTGCCAATGTCTGGCAAAAACGACCAGAGCTAGGCGCAAAGCATGGAATTGATTGGTGGTTGGGGCGCCCTAGCGATCGAAATGTAGTGTTAAAGATCCTCAAGCGGGAACTATAGAATTACCCCATGAGCGAATATCAAATTATGCGCTGGCGTGAGATTCCATCAATGGTTATCGCACGCTCAGGTGAAACTACTATCAAAATCATGTTGGCTTCTCGTTTTCAGGAAGCCATAGATGAAGCAGCAATGCGCCTAGGTGAAATTGATGCTGATGCATACACCTCTGGTTGGAACCGTGATCCATGGGTCGAAGCAGAAGGAACACCAGATGTTGTTGGAGCGCGAATTGTTGAAGAGCTTGAAAGAGATTTAAGTGAAGAAAAACTCTCTGCACTATTAGATGCTCTAGGAGAAAAGTAATGTCTGCAATCTATGAAGCGTTAGAGAAGGCAACACTTGTTTCTGATGGCGCGATGGGCACGATGTTGCAAGATCGCGGACTAACTGATGGCGGCGCACCTGAGCTATGGAATGTTGAAAAGCCACAAGAAATCGAGGCAGTTCTAGAGGCATATGCAGCAGCTGGTGCAAATTTCATTACGACAAATACTTTTGGTGGAACTGCTGGCCGTCTTGCCATGCACGGACTTGAAGATCGACTTGTAGAGTTAAATAAGGCAGGCGCACTCATTGCACGTAAAGTTGCAGATCGCCACCCTGGATGTTTTGTAATGGGAGATATCGGGCCATCGGGTGAATTAATGGATCCCATGGGAACTCTTACACCTGAAACTGGTAAAGCTTTATTTGCAGCCCAAATCAGCGCACTTGTTGCTGGCGGTGTGGATGCGATTCTTATTGAAACAATGTCAGATCTGGGTGAAGTAGAGGCTGCAATTTCTGCAGCTCAAGAAGTTGCACCTGGACTGCCAATTATTGTGACGATGAGCTTTGATACAAACCTTCGCACCATGATGGGTGTTAAGCCTGCAATGGCCATTAAGCATTTAGCAGCACTAGGCGTGCGCATCGTTGGCGCAAACTGTGGACGCGGCACTGATGAAATGTCACAAATCGCTAAAGAGTTAGTAGAAGCTCGCCCAGAAGGCGTTTTTGTTATTACGCAATCAAATGCGGGACTACCTAAGCTGCAAGGTGATGAGTTTATCTATGATGGCACGCCAGAAGAGATGGCGCGTTATGCAGCCGAAATGAAAGACCTTGGCGTGAACATCGTTGGCTCTTGCTGTGGTTCATCGCCTGCTCACACTCAATCTATTGCTGCAGCTTTGTAATAAGAAAAGCCTCGAAATCATGAACTTCAACAGGGTCATCCTGTACTACAACTTTGTGCCAATCGCTGATCCAGAGGCGGTAAAGCTGTGGCAGAAAACTTTGTGTGAATCCCTCGACATCAAGGGACGTATCTTGATTTCATCACAGGGTATTAATGGCACCTTGGGTGGCCACATGGATGACATTAAGAAATACATTAAGAACACCCGTGAATATCCAGGATTTAAGAAGATTGATTTCAAATGGTCTCAAGGGACAGGCAATGATTTCCCGAAGCTAAAGATTCAGGTCAAAGATGAACTTGTAGCCTTTGGTTATCAAGATGAGATTACAGTTGATGAAAACGGCGTTATCGGTGGTGGAATTCACTTGCGTCCGGAAGAAGTAAACAAGTTGGTAGAAGAGCGCGGCGATGAAGTGGTCTTCTTTGATGCTCGCAATGCTTTTGAAGCCAAAATTGGAAAGTTTAAAGATGCAGTAGTACCAGATGTGGACACATCACATGATTTCGTAAAAGAGATTGAAAGCGGTAAGTACGACCATATGAAGGATAAGCCAGTAGTTGCTTATTGCACTGGTGGAGTTCGCTGTGAACTTCTTACGGTATTCATGAAGAACCGTGGTTTTAAAGAGGTTTATCAGGTCAAGGGTGGAATCGTTCGCTATGGAAATGCCTTCGGTGATGATGGCCTATGGGACGGCTCCCTTTATACATTCGATGATCGCCTCACTATTGATTTCAGCGACCACACCAAGTTAATTGGCACATGTGCCCACTGTGATGGCCCAACTAAAGAGTTTAGAAACTGCCAAAAGCCTGCGTGCCACCAACTAGTTCTGCTTTGTGATCCGTGTTATGACAGGCATTTAGATATGCCGTGTAAGCATGATCGCGAAATTAAGCGCAATCGCGATCTAGTTGGTTAATGTGCTTGCTATAGATTTAGGTCAATCTGGCAGCCGCATCCGCACTGCTGAGACATTAATTAATTCCACTCGAGGCAAATTAGCTGGAGAGCCTCCCCTATCTTCCCTTCGTGCCGTATTTGAAGGTATTGAAAAACTAAGTGCACATACTGTCGCACTTTCTTGCACAGGTTTTCGTGGAGTTGTTACAGATCCACAGCCATTTCTAGCCCTATGTAATGAGTTTTTTGGAGCAACCAACGTTGCAGTAATCGATGATGGATTAGCTGGTTATATAGGTACTCTTGGTGGCGCAAATGGTGTGGTGCTTTCAATAGGTGGCGGGGTTGTCAGCGTTAGCAGAAAAGATTCTCATTTTGCACATCGTGACGGATTAGAAAGTACCTTCGGTGATGAAGGTGGAGGCTTTTGGCTTGGAAAATTAGGATTAACGAGAGCACTTGGTATTCGTCAAGGTCGTGGGGATGATCAGATTTTGCTAGATGCTTTCAAGGATCAAGTGTTGGCTTATGACGCACTTGCCATTAAGAATGCATCCGATGCAGCATCTCTTGCGATTGCATCTGCTAAACACTTACTTGCAGCAGCTGATGCGGGAAGTCCCACTGCAATCTCTATCCGCAATGAAGGTGCTGTGCTGTTAGCCCAAACTGTTATTGCCACATGGTTAGGCGCTGGTGGCTCCCAAGATGATGCTACAGAGATTGCAATACAGGGTGGTCCTTCTAAGAACTCTGCTTATGTGCAGGCAATTCATAGCAATATTTCCCGCTCATTGCCAAAGGCAAAGTTTGTAGCTGCACGTGGAGATAATTTAGATGGTGCACTTTGGATTGCAAGCAACATGCCTAATGATGCTGAGCCTTTGCTGCGCTGGGCAGCTATATCCATTTAACAAAACTGCCATTACGTGCACGAAATCAACCTTACGTAGCCCCGACGGGATTCGAACCCGCGTAGCTGGCTTGAGAAGCCAGAGTCCTAGGCCGCTAGACGACGGGGCCCTAGTGTTTCCAATTAAAGCTTTACATCGCTGGGGTACCAGGACTCGAACCTAGACTTACTGAACCAGAATCAGCAGGGCTGCCAATTACCCCATACCCCAAAAACAGCAGGAGCAAAGAATACCAAAGGATTTAGAGCTTGATCCCCGCGCGAATACGGGCCAATGAAGCCTCTTTACCAAGTAATTCCATAGATTCAAATAACGGTGGAGAAATCGTGCTACCTGTTGTTGCGATGCGCACTGCACCAAATGCAATACGTGGCTTCAATCCCATCTCTTCAATAAGAGATGATCGCAGCGCAGCTTCAATGCTCTCATGTGTCCATGTCGCTAGTGGCTCTAACTCCTTTAATGAGCGCTCAAGTACTTGCTTTGAGGCATCATCAGTAATCTTTGAAACGCTATCTGCTTCAACTGCAAAGTTTTTAACGAATAGGAACTTGAGCATTGCAGGCACTTCACTGAGCATGATAATTCGCTCTTGAATCAATGGCAGCGCTAGCTTTACCAGTGCAATCTCATCAGCGCTTCCAGAAACTACCCCCGCCTTAGTCAAAAACGGCAGTGACCAATCTAGGAATTCATCGATAGTTAAGGCACGAATCTTGTCGCCGTTAATTGCCTCAAGTTTTTTCATATCAAAGCGGGCAGGTGAAGAGTGAACCTTTTCAACGGTAAAGAGCTCAGTGAGCTCTTTCATCGTTACGTTCTCACGATCATCTCCTGGTGACCAACCCAAAAGAGCCAGATAATTACAAATCGCTTCAGGCAAGAAACCTTTATCCCTATACCAAGCGATAGAAACTTCACCATTTCGCTTTGAGAGTTTGGCATTGTCTTGACCCATAACAAATGGCAAGTGAGCAAACACTGGGTAATCCTCAAGGGCTAAGCCCATGGCTTGATACACACGGATTTGGCGTGGTGTGGAAGAAAGTAAATCTTCACCGCGCAAAACGTGGGTGACCTTCATCAACACATCATCAACTGCAACAGCCAATGTGTAGAGAGGAGAGCCATCTCCGCGTACTAATACAAAGTCAGGGACAAACTTGTGATCAAAGGAGACATCTCCGCGGATTAAGTCATTAAAGGTGGTTCCGCCATCAGGCATGCGCATTCGCACTACTGGCAAGCGCCCTTCTACCTTATATCCCGCAATTTGATCAGCAGTTAAATCTCGGCAATGACCGTTATAGCCAGGTGCAACATTTGCTGCACGTTGTCCTTCACGCACTGCTTCTAACTCTTCAGCTGAGCAGTAACAGTGATAAGCATCTTTTTGATCTAGAAACTTTTGTGCCCACTCGGCATAAATTCCTAAACGCTGTGACTGTAAGTAAGGGCCATTATCGCCACCAACTTCAGGACCCTCATCCCAGTTCAGGCCAAGCCACTTCAAAGCATCGATTGCCGCTTGAATATATTCATCTGTAACGCGAGTTGTGTCAGTATCTTCAATTCTAAAAAGGAATGTTCCACCAGTATGGCGCGCATAGGCCCAGTCAAAGAGAGCCGTGCGGATGTTGCCCACATGCAGATCACCTGTTGGAGATGGTGCAAAGCGAACCTTTACTTTTTTTCCCGCTGTTGTACTCAATTTTTTCTCACTTTGTTTGTTAGCTCGCCTAGACCTTCAATGGCCATTGTGGCATCTGCCCCAGCAACCATTGGTCCAATACCTGCAGGAGTTCCAGTCAAAATGATGTCACCAGGCAGCAATGTCATCACACGTGAGACAAAGTTAATGATTTCAGGGGTTTTAAAGATCATGTCGCTCAGCTGTGCTGACTGCTTAATCTCACCATTTACTGTTGCAGTAATTTTCTGTGTGCCAGGAATAAAGTCCGTATCAATCCATGGGCCCAGTGGGCAGAAGGTGTCAAAGCTCTTTGCACGGGTCCATTGCCCATCTTTTTTCTGTAGATCTCTGGCTGTCACATCATTTGCAATCGTATAACCAAAGATCACATCGCTCACGCGCTCAAGCGGAACATCCTTGCACAGGCGACCAATAACAATTGCCAACTCGGATTCATGATCTATGCGCTCTGACATCTCTGGCCAAACGATCGTGTCATTAGGTCCGATAACAGAGGTGTTAGGTTTTAAAAAGATAATGGGTTCATCTGGCACAACCCCGCCCATTTCAGCTGCGTGATCAGCGTAGTTCTTGCCGATGCAAACAACTTTAGAACGTGGGATTACTGGTGCAAGCAAGCGCACCGCAGAAACTGGAACCGTTGCTGCAGTCTTTTGAATCCCCGAGTAGATGGGATCGCCTGTAATAACCGTAATCGTGGCATCATCTTCTAGAACACCAAAGAGTGGGTCAGTACCGAGCCCTGAGTCAGGACCTGGAGAAAAACGGACGATGCGCATTGGGCGATTCTATCTCTTACTCGTGGTCTTCAATCTCTTTCTCAAGACGCTCGATTAACACGCTACTAATTCTGCGGCGGCGGCCTAATGGACGCTCTGAAGTGATTGACCAACCATGTAATGAAACAGTTGATCCAGCAATTGGCACGCGGCCCAGCTTTTGCGCCATTAATCCACCAATGGTGTCTACATCCTCAAAATCAGATTCATTGATTTCAATCTTTAACTCATCAGCTAGATCTTCAATATGAAGAGAGGCGTTAGCTCGAGCCGTATCAGGTGTGAGCCAAGCAAAGTCATCTTCGCCATCATCGAACTCATCTTCAATCTCACCCACGATTTCTTCGATGATGTCTTCAATTGTGATGATTCCAGCGGTTCCGCCGTATTCATCAACTACAACAGCTAAGTGAATCTGATTGCGCTGCATCTCTTTGAGCAGTTCATCAGCCATCTTGATTTCAGGAACAAATGTGGCTGGTCGCATGTGTTGCTCAATAATCTCGGTTTGTTCAGCCTCGTGGTGATCAAGTGCGCGGCGAGCTAAATCTTTAACATAGACAATTCCAATGATGTTATCTGGACCTGTTCCAACCACTGGAATACGGGAGAAACCAGAGCGAAGGGCAAGGGAAAGACCTTGACGCAGCGTCTTATCTTTTTCAATCCAGACCATGTCTGTGCGGGGAACCATAAGTTCGCGCACCAAAGTGTCGCCTAGTTCAAATACTGAGTGAATCATTTCGTGCTCATCTGATTCCACAAGACCGCGCTCATGGGCTTGATCCACTAAGTCACGTAGCTCAGCCTCTGATGTGAATGGGCCAGAGCGAAAACCTTTACCTGGGGTCAGGGCATTACCGAGTGCAATTAGAAGTTTAGTGACTGGGCCAAGTGCAAAAGCCAATCCGTAGGCCACGATGATTCCATAGCGGGCATATTTATGAGGCTGTTGTTTGCCCAGAGTACGTGGACCAACTCCCACCACCACATAGGAAAGCACCACCATGATTGCAACTGTTAATGCCATTGCTTGTGCTGAAGAGTAATTGCGCAGCAAAATAACAGCTAATAAAACTGTGGCAGTGAATTCACAGAGCTTTCGCACCAGAAGGATCACATTGAGATATCTAGCTGGCTGAGCGCTGTATTTGCGCAGAAGCATTCCCCCACGCTTGCCCTCTAACTCTTCAACAACGATGCGAGAGATAGATGTGAGAGCAGACTCAGATGCAGCTAAAAATCCTGCAAAGGCCAACAATAAAATGATGCTAACGATAGCTATCGGACTCATTGAGTTTGCTTCCACTTTTCTACGATTTGTTCTTGCAGGGCAAACATAATCTTTTCTTCATCCGGTTCTGCATGGTCGTAGCCAATTATATGCAGTAAACCGTGTGTGGCGAGAATGTAAATCTCATGTTCGGTTGAATGTCCTGCAGTTAGCGCTTGAGCCGCAGCAAAAGCTGGGCTAATCATGATGTCGCCAAGAGTGACAATCTCACCTTCTGATTCAGGCATATCCATAGGAAAAGAGAGAACATCTGTGCTTCCAGGTTCATCCATCCACTTAATATGAAGCTCAGTCATGTATTGATCATCGATAAAACCAAGGTTGAGATCACACTCTGCATTAAGTTTTAACTCACTCATTGCAAAAGCGAGCAGAGAAGTAACCTCTGCACTTGGGACTAACTGCCCCGAACTATTTGTAACTTCTATTGTCATCTATTTGCGAATCGGGCGAAGGGCTTGCTTCGCCTCATCAAATTTGTCATACGCCTTCACGATATCGCCAATGAGGCGGTGGCGGACAACATCTTCGGCAGTGAGTTCAAGGAAGGCAATGTCATCAATACCTTTCAAGATATCTCTCACAACTCGAAGACCTGAATGCTGACCATTAGGTAGATCGATCTGAGTGACATCGCCAGTAATAACCATCTTTGAACCAAAGCCCAGGCGAGTTAAGAACATCTTCATCTGCTCTGGTGTTGTGTTTTGTGCCTCATCCAAAATAATAAAGGCATCGTTGAGCGTGCGACCGCGCATGAAGGCAAGAGGTGCAACTTCAATGATTCCACTTTGCATCATGCGTGGAATCGTCTCAATATCAATCATGTCGTGGAGCGCGTCAAAGAGAGGGCGTAGATATGGATCAATCTTTTCATTGAGAGTTCCTGGCAAGAAACCAAGCTTCTCTCCTGCTTCAACTGCTGGACGCGTAAGAACAATGCGATTAACTTTCTTAGCTTGCAAGGCAGAAACTGCTTTAGCCATCGCTAAATACGTCTTACCTGTTCCCGCTGGTCCAATTCCAAAGGTGATGGTGTGATCTTCTATTGCATCCACATAGCGCTTTTGATTAGCAGTCTTTGGTCTAATCGAGCGGCCACGATTGCTAACAATATTTAAGGATAAAACCTCTGCTGGATGATCCATTGGCTTGCTCTCCAGCATTGCAATAGAGCGGGCAACTGCCTCAATGCTCAGAACATTTCCTGAGCGGATAACAACCATGAGCTCACCAAAGAGATTTTCTAGGGCCATGCAATCAATGTGAGGACCGCGCAGAGTGATTTCGTTTCCGCGAACAGTGATGTTTACTGAAGGAAAAGCCGCTTCAACAGCGCGAAGATTGTCATCATGTGGCCCGATCAATGCAACCATGGGAATAGCGGTTGGGACCGTGATGAGTGTGCGTTCCATTAATGCCAAATCTATCTTTAACCTGGGGGCCAGGCCAGTCCACGCCCACCCAGAAGATGCAGGTGAGCGTGAAAAACCGTTTGGCCAGCCTCTGCGCCAGTGTTAAAGACGGTTCGATATCCAGTTAAGCCATTCGTTGCTGCAATCTCACCAGCTGCAACAAAAAGGTCTGCGGTCAGCGTTGGGGAAATCTTTGCCAGCCCTGCAGCATTTTCAACATGCAGAGTTGGAACAATCAAAACATGCGTTGGTGCTTGTGGGTCAATGTCATTAAATGCCACAACGTTTTCATTGCGATAAATTATCTGCGCAGGAATATCGCCTGTGATGATTTTGCAGAACAAGCAGTTTGAATCTAACGCCACGTAATTACCATACCTTGAGCAGCGCTGAAATAGCTGCGACTGCCGCAATACCTGCATGGGCTGAGCGCAAGATTGGACGTCCCATCAGCGCAACTTTTGCCCCTGCTTCAACGAATTGATCTAGTTCAGTTGGTGTGATTCCACCTTCTGGTCCGATGATGATGAGCAGATGTGAAACGTTGTGAGAAGAGATGGCATCACTGAGTTTTGTAGTTGAGCTCTCATGAAAGACAATAGCTAAATCACTGAGCTTGATTGCTTCACAGATCTGCTGGGTTGTTGCGATATCTGTGACTTCTGGAATACGTAATCTGCGTGATTGTTTACTCGCTTCACGGGCTGTAGTTGAGAACTTCTCAGAGATTTTGCCAATGCTGCGTGATGCTTGCCATGGCACGATGCGATCAACACCAGCTTCAGTTAATAGTTCAATAGCCTCTTTTGCACGATCACTTTTTGGCAAAGCCTGCACAACTGTGATTGTCGTTGCTAAAACTTCTTGAAAACCTGAGGCCATCACTTCTACTTCAAGTGATCTCTTTTTAACAGCAAAGGCTTTCACCTGAGACCAGCTGCCTTGTCCATCACTGAGCATGAAAATATCCCCAGCTTTCATGCGCAGAACCCGCACGGCATGGTTAGCATCTTCATTATCAAATTCATAAATCTGCCCCACTGTTGTTGGCAGGTCATCGACGAAAAATAGAGTCAGCATTATTTGGTAAACGCACCCTTTATCTTGGCAAAGATTCCACCATCTGGGTTCTTCACATGGGCATCTCCTGATTTTTCCCCACGCAAATCAGCAAACTTCTTGAGTAGTTCTTCCTCGTCACGGCTCAGCTTTGTGGGAGTCTGAACTTCAACGTGAACAACTAAATCTCCACGGCCGCTATGGCGCAAGCGAGTCATTCCCTTACCCTTAATGGCAATGGGTGTGCCGCTCTGTGTTCCAGCTTTAACTTGAACATCAACTGGGCCATCTAAAGATTCAACGGTGACAGTTGTACCAATGGCTGCAGCACTCATAGAGACAGAGAGAGACATATGCAAAGTATCGCCTTCGCGAATCAAATAGTCATGATCTGTTTCAACTATTTCCACATATAAATCACCGGCAGGTCCCCCACCATGGCCAACTTCACCGCGGCCAGATAGTTGAATTCGATTTCCTGTTTCAACTCCTGCAGGAATCTTTACTTGAATATTCTGACGTGAACGAACACGACCGTCTCCTGCGCACTCACGGCAAGGATTTTGAATAACGCTTCCATATCCACCACATGCATTACATGGACGTGATGTCATTACTTGACCAATAACCGAGCGCACTACTTGCTGAGTTTCACCGCGTCCTCTACACACCACACACGTTGATGGCTGCGCACCATCAATACAACCGCTGCCTGTGCACTTAGGGCACACAACTGCGCTTTCAACTGTTATCTCGCGCTCTGTTCCAAAGCATGCTTCATGCAGATCCACTTGCACGCGAATTAAGGAATCTTGACCTGCGCGCATGCGTGGACGTGGTCCACGTGATCCACCGCCACCAAAGAATGCATCCATAATGTCGCTAAACCCACCACCGAAACCGCCGCCGCCAAAAGCGTTGCCACCCATGTCATATGACTGGCGCTTTTGTGAATCACTTAGTACCTCATAGGCAGCAGTGATTTCTTTGAACTTATCCTGCACCGCAGGGTCTGGGTTCACATCTGGGTGTAGTTCACGGGCAAGTTTGCGATAGGCCTTCTTGATCTCATCAGATGAAGCTTCACGCGTAACACCGAGCGTTTGGTAATGATCGCTCAACTTATGCACCTTCATCAATGAAGCGGCCAACATAACGAGCAACGGCAGAAACTGCGGCAATAGAACCTGCATAATCCATACGAGTTGGCCCTAAGACACCAACTGCGCCATGTTGGGCCGACTCCACGCCGTAACCAACTGTGACCAATGATGTTGTTTGCAAATTTGTTTCGTTCTGCTCACTGCCTATTCGAACGTGCACCGTTGAACGAGCCTCATCAAGCAAACGCAAAATAACAACTTGTTCTTCAAGTGCTTCAAGAATTGGTGAAAGAGTAAGTCCTAAATCTTCGCCAGATCGAGCCAAGTTTGCTGTTCCTGAGATTGCCATCTTCTCCCGGCCTTCCCCAATTATTGGGAATGTAACGACAGCAACTTGCTTTGTAATATCTGCTAATAGCTTGGCAGATTTTTTCAATAACTCTTCTAGATCATGAGAGCCCTGAAGAAATGTTTCAATCGCTCTGCGCTCAGCAGTTGAGAGTTGCTTAACTGTTGCTAACTTATCTACAAAAACTCGATATCCAAGATCTGTTGGGATGCGTCCAGCACTTGTGTGAGGTTGCGTGATCAAGCCTTCATCTTCAAGAACAGCCATTTCATTTCGGATTGTGGCAGGTGAAATTCCGAGTCCATGGTGATCGGCGATTGACTTTGAGCCGACAGGCTCTTGCGTCGAAACGTACTCATCGACAATTGCGCGAAGGATTTCAAGACGGCGGGATGACATAGTGGGTCTAGGTTACTAGAAAGTTATTTCTCGCACGATTCGATCTGCAATCAAGCGTCCCACTGGAGTCAGCAAGACACGATCATCACGCAGTTCGATATATCCATTTTCACGATAGGTAGCTAAAAGCTCTAATTGATGGGGATCTAGTAGTGAAATCTGCAGACCATCTCTCATACGGATTCCAAGCATTATCTCTTCACTGGCTTTTTGTTCTAACGTTAAATCTTCACTCTCATGAATGGGAGATTGTGAAGCAAATAGCTTTTCTTTATAAGCATTCGGGTGTTTAACATTCCAAAAGCGTTTTCCATCAACGTGGGAATGAGCACCTGGCCCAAGACCCCACCAGTTCCTATTTTCCCAATAAGCAATGTTGTGGCGGCACTCATGTGAAGGCTTAGACCAGTTAGAGAGTTCATACCAACTAAGTCCGCGTGCTTCGCACATCTGATCAACTAACAAATACATATCTGCCATCAAATCATCATCGGGCATTGTTAAATCACCACGTTTAATTTGAGCCGCTAACTTTGTGCCAGTTTCAACAATGAGGGCATAGGCACTGATGTGATCGATATCTAGATTAAGTGCTTCTTGCACGCTTTCGCGCCAATCATCTAAAGACTCCCCTGGAGTGCCATAAATAAGATCAACGCTGATGCTTTTAAATCCTGCAGCACGTGCCATATCAACTGCGCGTTTAACATTTTCTGGATTATGCGTGCGATCAAGTACAGCCAACACATGCGGTTTTGCAGATTGCATGCCAAAAGAGATGCGATTAAAGCCAACTTGTAGGTAGCGCTCTAGCTTCTCTTTCGTTACTGAATCAGGGTTAGCTTCCAGAGTTATTTCACAGTCAGCACTCAAGCCATTGCGCGTTTTAATCGCTGCAACCACTCGGCCTAAATCATCGGCTGGTAAAAGTGAAGGTGTGCCTCCCCCAAAGAAGATGGTGGGTACCTGATCTTTTGGTGCAGCCTCTAACTCTTTTAAGACCGCATCAATATAGTCATTGCTGACAATTTCAAGAGTTGCGCCATCTTGGAGCTCAGAAGGTGTGTAAGTATTAAAATCACAGTAGCCGCACCGCTTAATGCAGTACGGGATATGTACGTAAAAAGAGAGTGTCATTGCCCTGCTTTGCGAGCAGCCTTGACCTTTTCAATATCTGCATCGGTCGCAAGTGCTGCTACGAAAGCCTCTTGTGGAACTTCAACGCGTCCCACCATCTTCATGCGCTTCTTACCCTCTTTTTGCTTCTCCAACAGCTTTCGCTTACGGGAGATATCTCCGCCATAACACTTAGCCAAAACATCTTTACGAATCGCGCGAATACTTTCTCGGGCAATAATGCGAGAGCCAATGGCCGCCTGAATAGGAACTTCAAACTGCTGGCGAGGGATTAATTCGCGCAGCTTGCCCGTCATCATCACGCCATAGGCATATGCCTTATCACGGTGAACGATGGCACTGAAAGCATCAACGGCTTCGCCTTGTAGCAAAATATCAACCTTTACTAAGTTGCCTTGGGCATCTCCCTTTTCTTCATAATCAAGGGAGGCGTAGCCTTTAGTACGAGATTTAAGTTGATCAAAGAAATCAAAAACGATTTCTGCCAATGGCAAGTCATATCTGATTTCAACTCGATCTTCTGAGATGTAATCCATGCCTAGCAGGATGCCTCGGCGCTCTTGGCAGAGCTCCATGATGGTTCCGATGAACTCGGCCGGAGCCAGAATCGTTGATTTAACAATTGGTTCAAATACTGT
>Ga0208942_1000044_pt1 | contig 56881 bp, 50 predicted proteins | sample GreLakmeSU08MSRF_FD_187704 | JGI IMG/M metagenome (GOLD analysis project Ga0208942, IMG submission 187704) | Freshwater lentic microbial communities from great Laurentian Lakes, MI, USA - Great Lakes metaG SU08MSRF (SPAdes) | ecosystem: Environmental > Aquatic > Freshwater > Lake | place: Great... | reverse complement strand
TTAGATTCTGGGTAAGATTTTTTAAATTTAGTAAAGATGCAAAAGACCCTATTTTATTCGAGCACGTCAACTTGTTACATTACACCCCTCTTATTTCTAATAATACATTAAGGTACTAGGGGGGGGGTGAATTCTCAATTTTTTCGGCTGTCCCAAGTCTAGTAAGCCTAGGTTCATTACTACCCATTTTTGATTAGATACATTCGTAGTATTCTACCACATTTGTTACGCCCATCACAGAAATAGTGAACTCATTATCTTTAGTCAATTGTTCTATTTTAGCCGGGTTATCAATGTAGTTTTTTTACTAAGATTAATCAGTACAAAGACACTATTGCAGATGTTTTGGGTAACAGTGGCGTTAGTTATCGGGTGCGGTTGTTATTTAAAGTGGAACAGTAAAATCTCTGGTGGGCACCACCGTAGAAATTGAGTGTTTATATACCATCTGTGTCACCGAATTTTTTAGTAATACTGTCTCTTGATCAAATGAATCGATCTTGCCTTGTAATTTAATTCCATTGATCAGATAAATTAATGTCGGAATTCCTTCTTCTTGCAAGGCAGTGAGAAAAAGGTCTTGTAAACACCGTTCTTTATTATCCATATAGTCTACCTAGTATTGTTAAACGCTGTCTCTAACATTAATTTTTATTTAAGGTTGATAGGTCTTAAATTGAAAAGAACGTATTTACAATTTGGTTGCAAAAAAAGATTCTTATCTTTTATGTAAGATAGATTCTGGTTAAATTAGTTCACGGATTCGTATAAAAATACCTATACTCACATATACCGTTATGGGTGGACATGATTGATTAGATGGGCTAATTCAGTTAAGGCTTGTTGATAGACTTGACGCTTAAATTCGATTACTGATTCCGGTTCTATCCAGTAATGGCTCCAGCGCCAGGCATCAAACTCCGGATGAGAATGAGAGCGTAGAGATATGTCGCAATCGCGCCCCATGAAACGCAGCAAATACCAAATTTGTTTCTGCCCTTTGTAATTTTTGCGCCAGTCACGTTTTATCCATTGATCCGGTACTTCATATCGCAACCAGTTACGGGTACGCCCGATAATAGTAACGTGGGAAGAGCATAGACCGGTTTCTTCTGTCAATTCTCGATACATTGCCTGTTCTGGACTTTCACTAGGTTCAATACCACCTTGTGGAAATTGCCAGAAATCTTGTTTAATACGTTTCCCCCAGAAGACTTCATTTTTTTTGTTTAGTAAAATGATACCAACATTGGAACGATAGCCATTACAGTCAATCATACGATGTATTCATTTGATTTATTATATTTAGGTTCAATTTAAGTCTTTCCATATTCTATATCAGACAGAGATCTACCATTCAATTAATAGACGGCTTATTAATTCAATGGTCTGTATCATATTAGTTACGCGTTACTGTTATTAATACAGTCTCAAATGAGACTTACTCAAGTCTTTCACGGTAGAATTACCTTTATCTAGTTATTGTAATGGAGATAGTAATGCGTGTTTCGCAATTTTTTATATCCACACTTAGGGAGGCCCCTGCAGAAGCGGAGCAAATAAGTCATAAATTGATGTTGCGAGCAGGCTTTATTAGGCGTCTTAGTAGCGGTTTATACACTTGGATGCCGCTTGGTTTAAGAGTTTTGCGGAAAGTTGAGAATATTGTGCGTGAGGAGATGAATAAAAATGGAGCTATAGAACTTCTGATGCCTGCAGTACAGCCAGCTGAATTATGGCAAGAGACTGGACGTTGGGATGTATTCGGGCCACAGATGCTCAAAATAAAAGATAGACATCAACATAATTTTTGTTTCGGTCCTACACATGAAGAAGTTATTACCGATATCGTACGGCAGGAAATAAAAAGTTATCGCCAGTTACCGTTGAATTTTTATCAGATCCAGACTAAGTTTCGTGACGAGACTCGTCCTAGATTTGGAGTGATGCGTGCGCGTGAATTCGTGATGAAAGATGCTTACTCGTTTCATGCCGACATGGAATGTTTGGAAAAAACTTATAAAATTATGTATCGAACTTATGACCAAATATTCTCTCGTTTGGGGTTAAGATTTCGTGCGGTAGCAGCGGATACCGGATCAATGGGTGGAAGTAGTTCGCATGAATTTCATGTGTTGGCCGATTCAGGTGAAGATAGTATTGTTTTTTGTCCAGATTCAGATTACGCCGCCAACATAGAGTTGGCGGAAACCTTGCCACCCGATGAATTGCGTCAGATGGCAAGTAATCCTATGCAGAAAATTTTAACGCCAAATAAGAGAACGTGTGAGGAGGTAGCTAATTTTTTTAAAATACCAGTACAGAAAACTGTAAAGACTTTAGTAGTAATAGTAAATAATAAGATGGTTCTTCTGCTGTTACGCGGCGATCATCAGTTAAATGAAATTAAAGCTCAGAAGATTTCAGTTCTTGATGGTTTCCGATTGGCAAGTGAAGAAGAGATATTGAAACAGATTGGTTGTCGTTCAGGGTATATAGGGCCAGTCGGTCTAGAATTACTTATCATAGCTGATAGAGTTGTCACAGAAATGAGTGATTTTGTTTGTGGTGCAAATGAAACAGATTATCACTTGACCGATGTTAATTTTGGCCGTGATATGAGGGAACCCGATCATGTTTTTGATATTCGTAATGTAATTTCTGGGGAATTATCACCTGACGGGAAAGGCCAGCTTGAAATTTGTCGGGGCATCGAAGTTGGACATATTTTTCAATTGAGAACTAAATATTCAGAAGTAATGAAAGCTGATTATCTTGATAAACAGGGGCATTCTCGATTCATGGAAATGGGTTGTTATGGCATTGGGATATCACGTATTGTGGCAGCAGCTATTGAACAAAATTATGATGAGCGCGGCATCATTCTTCCGATTGTTATGGCGCCATTTAAAATTGTTATCATACCCATTGGTATGAAAAAAAGTGAACAGGTAAAAAGAGAAGCGGAGAAGTTATACACAGAACTTTATTCCGCCGGCATTGAAGTGTTGCTTGATGATCGGGATGAACGTCCGGGTGTGATGTTTGCTGATATGGAATTAATTGGAATTCCTTATCGTATCGTTATTGGAGAGCGTAGTTTGAAGGAAGGAAGTGTTGAATATCAAAAACGGTGCGATAAAGAGTCTAAGATAATTCCTTTGCAAAACGTGATTAATTTCTTGATGTCAGAGGAATGGAAAAGTTAATTAAAATAGCCTGATTGTTTGCATTTTTTATTTATTAAATAGATTTTCTCTATGTTGTGAGCTTAAGAATTTTTGATATTGAATTGATTTAGACATTTTTATTAATACTGTTCAAATTTAGGTCGGAGACCAGAGCGTGCTTATTGATAATGAATCAAAAATCTTTATTCAAATTTTGCATTTGAATAAGCATGGGTTATTAACTAATAAGCTACGTCACAATAAAAATGACGTATTAAAGTTTTCACACTTATTTAATTCAGATTTATACTTGTGGGTGCGCTCTCTCTAATTTTTTGTGTAATTTATTGAGCGCGCTGAGATAAGCCTTCGCTGAAGCTATGACAATGTCTGTGTCTGCTCCATGGCCATTAACAATACGTCCAGATTTTTGTAGTCGTACCGTTACTTCTCCCTGGGAATCAGTGCCGCTAGTGATGTTATTCACCGAATATAATTGTAAGTCAGTCTCACTGACCAAAATTTTCTCAATGGCCCGAAAAGTGGCATCCACTGGCCCACTACCGTCTGATTCCGCATGCAGTTCTTTACCTTCTTCAGTAATAACTATATAGGCATACGGAGTTTTACCAGTTTCGCTATGGGCAGTTAAGGATAAAAGTTTGTAATGCTCTTGTAGAGTCATTACCTCATCTGAGACAAGCGCATGCAGATCTTCATCGTAGATATCATGCTTCTTATCGGCTAATTCTTTGAAACGCATGAATGTAGTGTTGAATAGTTCCTCTGATTCTAGTTCGATACCAAGCTCGGCCAGGCGACTACGAAAAGCGTTACGCCCAGAGTGCTTCCCTAATAATAGTTTATTGGCGCCCCAACCCACATCTTCAGCGCGCATAATTTCATATGTTTCACGGTGTTTGAGCACGCCGTCTTGATGTATACCGGATTCGTGCGCAAATGCATTCGCACCAACAATGGCTTTATTGGGCTGTACTGGAAAACCCGTAATTCCGGACACTAATTTACTAGCTGACACTATGTGCTTGGAATCTATACGCGTATCACAAGGAAAGAAATCTTGACGAGTTCTTACTGCCATTACTATTTCCTCTAACGAAGCGTTGCCTGCACGTTCACCCAGACCATTTATAGTACATTCTACTTGTCTCGCTCCATTTATGACTGCCGACAAAGAGTTTGCGACTGCCAAACCTAAATCGTTGTGACAGTGAACTGAAAAAATTACCTTATCAGAGTTAGGTATGCGTTCACGAAGAGTTTGAATAAGGGCGCCGAATTGCTCCGGTACAGTGTAGCCAACGGTATCAGGAATATTCAGGGTGGTTGCCCCAGCGCTGATGACTGCTTCTAATATACGGCAAAGAAAGGTAATTTCTGAGCGACCCGCATCTTCAGGTGAGAATTCTATATTATCAGTATACTGGCGCGCCCATTTCACAGCCCTTACAGCCTGCTCTACTACTTGGTCTGGAGACATGCGTAATTTCTTCTCCATATGAATGGGTGAAGTAGCAATAAAAGTATGAATGCGTCCTGAATTACAGTTTCTTAGGGCCGTACCAGCACGTATTATATCCGCTTCAGTAGCGCGAGCTAACGCACATACGGTACTGTCTTTAATCACATCAGCCACCGCTTGCACAGCTTCAAAATCACCATTGGAAGCCGCTGGGAAGCCGGCCTCAATAACATCTACTCGCATTCGTTCTAGTTGCCGCGCAATGCGTACCTTCTCTTCTTTTGTCATGGATGCACCAGGACTTTGTTCACCATCACGTAAGGTTGTGTCAAAAATTATCAAATGATCGCGCATCTTTTCCTCCTCTATTCTAATAAGGATACTTGAATTGTGAGCACAGAACTAAAAAAGATTGATCAGGGTAAAAATTTAAGGATGCGTAGTAATTTAACGTACAGAATACAAGAGTCGAATTAAAAAACAGATCATACTGAAAATGAGCGCAAGAGCAATGTTCCATTTACTTCATTGGGTGAAATGCAAATGGACTTTTCCGTTTACGCAATGAAGAAGAGGCTAAGTTTTTAGCGTATCGTTATTTTTTTTCTTTTTCTTTAGTCTCCATAACCATATAATATAGCCAGATACTGCATACGATACAAATAGGCAAAATAGCACAACAGGCGGGTGACTTGGAATTAGAACAAAAAAGAATAATACAAGCAGTAATACAGTTATAAATGGCACATTTTTGTGCAGATTGATCTCTTTTCCGCTGTAGTAAGGAAGACTGCTGACCATAGTAATGGCGGCAAATAGAGTGATGCACCATGCTAACCAATTGATGCTTGAACCCTCCATCCCGAAATCCAACATTACCCAAACTAGTCCTGCGATCAATGCCGCCCCTGCAGGGCTAGGTAAACCTTGAAAAAAACGTTTATCCGCGGTTCCTGTGTTAGTGTTAAAACGCGCTAAACGAAGAGCGGCGCAGGCACAGTAGATGAAGGCCGCAATCCAACCTAGTTTCCCCATATCTTTCAGAGCCCATTCGTATATGACTAGTGCAGGAGCGGCACCGAATGAAATCATATCAGATAGACTGTCGTACTCTGCCCCAAATTCGCTTTGAGTATGGGTGAATCTTGCTACCCGACCATCCAATCCATCTAGTACCATAGCAATGAGAATCGATACAGCAGAGTGCTCAAAATTCCCATTCATTGCTTGTATAATGGCATAGAAACCAGCAAACAAGGCGGCAGTGGTGAATAGATTGGGCAATAAATAAATACCGCGTCGCCGTAATCTTGATTTAGGTGTGAAGTGAGACTGATCTGGGTCGTACATTATTTGTGTGATACACAAAGAAGTATGTAGGGTAAATCGTTATTTTAGATAGTAAACCATGGGTAACAGCAAGTTACAAATGGGCAACTAATACACTAATTTAATTTTATCTAGGTAGTTCCGCCAATACGGTTAATGTTGCATAAACTTTGTCCCCGATACTCACTTTAATTTCAGTATTGAGGGGCAAGTATACATCTACTCGCGAACCGAAGCGGATGAAACCAAAACGTTGACCACGCGTGAGGTATTCCCCGGCTTTAACGTAACATAAAATACGTTTTGCGATCAATCCAGCAACTTGTACACAAGTTATATCAGAACCATTGGCTGTTTTTATCCATAAAGCATTGCGTTCATTCTCTAGGGAAGCTTTGGGCAGGTTGGCACTGATAAATTTTCCAGGTGAATACCATCCACTAATAATTTTTCCATCTACTGGACTACGGTTAGAGTGAACATTAAACACATTCATGAATACACTAATCTTGACAGCATCACGCTCGAGATAGGGGTCTCGTATGTTTTCTACTGCAACTATCCTGCCATCGGCAGGCGACAAGACAGTATTAAGTTTCTCTGGAACGACACGTGGTGGATCACGGAAAAATTGTAACACAAAAAATGCGAGCACCCAGAGGGGTGCCGCCCATTGCCAGTCAGTAATGGCATGCACTAATGATGCAATAATTGCAGCCCCAGCAATAAAAGGCCAGCCTTCGCGAGCAATAAAAGGGTGTGGGTAATTCATTAGGTGATATAAATAGTTAACAGTAAGAAGTATTTAGTTTATCAATGCATGGAGCTAATCATTTTTTAAACGTTGCCTATCATTTCAAGTCAATTTTTTGTTTGATCAACTAATCTATTTTTTTTAATCCATGGCATCATACCGCGTAATTTTTCACCAACCACTTCTATTTGATGTTCGGAGGCGAGACGACGACTGGCCTTAAGCATGGGGGCACCAGCTTGATTCTCTAGTATAAATTCACGAGCATACGCACCAGTTTGAATTTCATGCAGAATCTTCCGCATTTCGGTACGAGTGGCATCGGTTACAATACGCGGACCACGTGAAATATCACCATATTCAGCGTTGTTTGATATGGAATAACGCATATTAGCAATACCGCCCTCATAAATTAGATCCACAATTAATTTAACTTCATGCAGACACTCAAAATAAGCCATTTCTGGGGCGTAACCGGCTTCAGTTAATGTTTCAAATCCAGCTTGGATTAGAGCGGTAAGTCCCCCACACAGTACTACTTGCTCACCAAATAGATCAGTTTCAGTTTCTTCACGGAAGTTTGTTTCAATTACTCCGCCACGAGTACCACCGTTGGCTGCAGCGTAAGAAAGTGCCAAATTACGCGCTTTGCCAGATTTATTTTGATGTACGGCAATGAGTGACGGTACGCCACCACCTTGTATGTAAGTTGAACGCACTAGATGACCGGGTCCCTTCGGGGCAATCATAATCACATCAAGATCTTCGCGTGGCGAAACTTGACCGTAATGAATATTGAAACCATGTGCAAATGCAAGTGTCGCCTTCTTTTTCAAATTAGGTTCAATCTCTGATTTGTAAACAGCCCCGATCTGTTCATCAGGCAATAGGAGCATTACTACGTCTGCGCCCTTAGTAGCTTCTGCAATTTCCTTAACTGCCAGCCCAGCTTTCTTTGCTTTGCTCCAGGACGCACCATTTTTACGCAAACCAACAATGACTTTTACACCAGAGTCATTTAAGTTATTAGCATGAGCGTGGCCCTGCGAGCCATAACCAATAATGGCAACCTTTTTTCCCTTGATGAGGGATAAATCGGCGTCTTTATCGTAGTAAACTTTCATTGTTTTTTTTCCTCTATTTTGTTTTAATTTTGAATAAGATAAGTGTTGAAAGCTAATTTAGTGGGTAGTATCTTGTTCTATACATAAGGAGCGCCATTACACCTTGAGCGTTCTTTCGCCGCGACCAATACCAGAGGCACCGGTACGTACAGTTTCCAGAATAGAGCTGTGCCCTATGGTATTAATAAACGTATCGAGTTTTGAAGTAGTTCCAGTCAGTTTGATAGTATAAGATATATCAGTTGTATCGACAATGTGACCACTAAAAGTATCAGTTGTATGTTTTATTACTTCTCGATTTTTATCGGTCACATGGATTTTCACAAGCATTAATTCATATTCAATGTGATCGCCATCACTTAGGTTCAAGACCTTTATTACATCAATCAGTTTGTTTAACTGTTTTATTATTTGTTCAACTACATCATCTGAGCCAATTGTGACTATGGTCATGCGCGACAAGGTTGAGTCCTCAGTTGGCGCGACTGTGAGCGATTCAATATTATAGCCACGAGCCGAGAATAGTCCAGCAACGCGTGATAGCCCACCAGCCTCGTTTTCTATTAATAAAGAGATAATATGTCGCATTTTTATACGAGAATCATTTCAGAAAGACCCTTGCCACCAGGTATCATTGGGAATACATTTTCTGTTTGATCAGTAATGAAATCCATAAATACCAGTCTATTTTTGAGTTTAAATGCTTCTCGCAGCGCACTTTCAATATCGCCAGGACTCTCTATCTTCATACCAACATGTCCATAGCTCTCAGCTAATTTTACAAAATCTGGTAACGCATCCATGTAGGACTCAGCATAGCGATTACCATGAAAAAACTCTTGCCATTGACGCACCATTCCCATGTAACGGTTATTGAGATTTATGATCTTAAGTGGCAAGTTGTATTGTTTGCAAGTAGATAATTCTTGTATGCACATTTGAATACTGGCTTCGCCAGTGACACAAGCCACTGTGCTTCCGGGGTTGACAAACTGCACGCCCATGGCTGCCGGTAGACCGAATCCCATGGTTCCCAGACCGCCAGAATTGATCCAACGGCGTGGTTTATCAAATTTGTAGAATTGTGCTGCCCACATTTGATGTTGACCAACATCAGAGGTGATAAAAGCATCACCTTTAGTTATTTCATAGAGTCTTTCAATTACCATTTGAGGTTTAATAATAGTACTTGCGCGATCATATTTAAGACAGTCACGCTCACGCCATAAATTAATTTGTGTCCACCACGCTCTAAGCGCTATTAGATCTAATTTCTCTTTGTCGATTCTTAGTAATCGAATGAGATCGTCCAGTACGTCAGAAATGTCGCCGATAATAGGCACATCTACTTTAACGCGCTTAGAGATGGACGAAGGATCAATATCAATGTGTACAATCTTCCTTTCATTATTAGAAAAGTGCTTTGGGTTTCCAATCACGCGGTCATCAAAACGTGCACCAATAGCTATTAATACGTCACAATCTTGCATTGCCATATTAGCCTCATATGTGCCATGCATACCTAACATACCGACAAAGAATTTATCTGTGGCAGGATAGCCGCCTAGTCCCATTAAAGTATTAGTACACGGAAAACCCATTATTTGTACTAAATTTATTAGTTGTGTACTTGCATTGCTCAGAATTACTCCTCCGCCAGCGTAGATCATAGGGCGTTTTGCGCCCAATATTAGTTGCGCCGCTTTTTTAACTTGCTCAAGAGAAACCTTGATAATCGGATCGTAAGAGCGCATAAAAACACTGTCAGGGTAAGAGAACTCTGTTTTCTGTTGACTTATGTCTTTTGGAATGTCTACTAGTACCGGTCCAGGTCGTCCAGTCGAAGCAATGTAGAATGCTTTTTTGATGGTAGTAGCCAATTCTGTAATATCTTTTACCAAAAAATTATGCTTAACACAGGGACGTGTGATGCCCACAGTATCTACTTCTTGAAATGCATCCAAGCCAATAGCGTAGGTAGGTACCTGCCCGCTAATGATAACCATCGGGATTGAGTCCATGTAGGCGGTAGCTATACCTGTAACGGCATTGGTTACACCAGGACCAGATGTTACTAGCGCGACCCCTGTTTTCCTACTAGAGCGCGCATAACCATCGGCCGCATGTACCGCGGCTTGTTCGTGTCGCACTAAAATATGTTTGACTTTGTTCTGTTTACACAATTCATCGTATATGAACAATACAGCGCCGCCAGGGTAACCAAAAATATGATCCACCCCTTCTGCCTGTAAACAACGTATTGTAATTTCAGCACCCGTTAATTTCATACTTTTTTCTATACCCAAGAAGTAATAAATCAAACTTATAACAGTAACGGTTAGCTGACCTCTGGTCAACTCTTTATTGGTAGACGTCCTCTATGTTTGACAGTTTCTATCTATATTATTCGTGATTATTAGTAGTTAGAGTCTTTTTTTGTTCATTTTAAGGAAATAGGTAAGAGGAATGTTTTGAAAGGTGGTGTTCTAATAGTTAAAGCAGTAGCCTAAATTTCGGGTTATTAGACAAGCTATCATCTATAACCTCTTGCAGGTACATTCTCCTAGATTTTTGTTATTTTCAACATAAAGCATGAATCCATTTGTTATTTGAGTATGCGAGACCAAAAATAAAGTCGGTATATTACTTGAGAGTTCACCCCGTTACAGGGTAAAATGGGTATTTTATGTTGAGCATCTAACTGGAGAATATGCATGTTGGTAACAATCAATACAAAGGCGCAAGTGGTGCGTGACTATCAGAGGGCCGTGGGGGACACGGGTTCTTCAGAAGTGCAAGTGGCCCTACTGACAAATCGTATTAATGAGCTGGGGGATCATTTTAAGACCCATGTTAAAGATCATCACTCTCGTCGTGGTTTATTGCGTATGGTAAATCGCCGTCGCAAATTACTTGATTATCTAAAACGTACCAGTCTTGGTAGCTATCGTTTGCTTATTGAACGTCTTGGGCTTCGTAAATAGAATTTCTTGGCAAAAAGAGGGGGGCGTGAGAGATATTTGAACCACTTGTTCGATGCCTAATGGTAAAAATATGTCGCACGATATACAGTCAAATAAAAATAGTTCATCAAAAAGGATAGTTAATTGAAATCGATTAAGAAAAGTGTTGCGTACGGACGTCATCAATTAACGCTGGAAACTGGCGAAATTGCGAGGCAAGCTAATGGATCTGTGCTTGTTAAGATGAACGATACTGTGGTTCTGGTGACCGTGGTGGGTGCGAAAAATGCTAAGCAGGGACAAGATTTTTTCCCATTGACTGTGGATTATCAAGAACGTAGTTATGCTGCCGGTAGAATACCAGGTAGTTTTTTTAAACGCGAAGGGCGTCCTTCCGAGAAAGAGATTCTTACTTCCCGCTTGATTGATCGTCCTATTCGCCCATTATTTCCAGATAGCTTTTATAATGAAGTGCAAATTGTTGCCACAGTTTTATCTTCCGATAATGAAGTAGATTCAGATATTCCTGCGATGATTGGGGCTTCTGCAGCACTAGTGCTCTCTGGTATCCCCTTTGATGGTCCAGTTGGTGCTGCTCGTGTTGGTTACATGAATGGCGAGTACATGCTAAATCCAACCGCTACTGAATTGAAAAATACCCAATTGAATTTGGTAGTTGCAGGAACGCAAAACGCTGTATTGATGGTGGAATCAGAAGCAATGGAGCTGCCTGAAGACATAATGTTAGGTGCAATTATGTATGGTCATCAACAAATGCAGGTGGTTATTAATGCCATTAATGAACTGGCTGATGAAGCTGGAGTTTCTATATGGGAATGGGTACCTCAACAGAAAGACAAGGAGTTATCTGAAAAGATTGCCCAGTTAGCGGAAACAGATTTACGTAGCGCTTTTCATTTAAAACAGAAACAGGCGCGATCAGAAGCAATTGATGAAGTCTGGCGAAGAGTTTTTGATGAGATCGGCGTTGATTCTGATAATGGACCGACAGGGCAGGTTGTCAAAGAAATTTGTTTTGCTCTTGAGTCAAAGATTGTGCGTACTCAAATTTTAGATGGTGAACCACGTATAGATGGACGAGATACGCGTACCGTGCGACCTATTACTATTCGTAATAGTGTCCTGCCGCGTACCCACGGCTCTGCCTTGTTTACTCGTGGAGAGACTCAGGCGTTAGTGATTGCAACTCTGGGCACGGGACGCGATGAACAGAAAATTGACGCATTACAAGGAGACTATACTGATCGTTTTATGCTTCATTACAATATGCCACCTTATGCTACCGGTGAAACTGGTCGCGTGGGTACACCTAAGCGCCGAGAAATTGGTCATGGACGTCTCGCCAAGCGAGCACTTATTGCAGTTTTGCCTTCTGCTGAAGAATTTGGTTATTCAATTAGAGTTGTGTCAGAGATTACCGAGTCAAATGGTTCCAGCTCTATGGCATCAGTTTGTGGTGGATGTCTTGCGTTAATGGATGCAGGTGTTCCGCTTAAGGCTCATGTAGCAGGCATTGCAATGGGTTTAATTAAAGAAGGCAATCGTTTCGCTGTACTGACAGATATTCTTGGCGATGAAGATCATTTGGGTGACATGGATTTCAAGGTTGCCGGTACTGAGCAGGGCATTACAGCATTACAAATGGACATTAAAATTCAAGGTATTACTAAAGATATTATGCACGTTGCATTGGTGCAGGCAAAAGAAGGACGTATGCACATCTTAGAAATTATGAAGCAGGCATTACCTTCAACTCGAGATGATATTTCTCAGCATGCGCCGCGCATCATAAAAATTAAAATTAACCCTGAGAAAATTCGCGATGTAATCGGAAAAGGCGGTGCAGTAATTCGCGCATTGACTGAGGAGACCGGAACTACTATTGATATCACAGACGACGGCACTGTTACGATAGCTTGTATTAGTGCTGAAGGCGGCGAGCTCGCTAGAAAACGCATTGAAAATATTACTGCTGATGTAGAAGTTGGTAAGATATATGATGGTACCGTATTAAAATTGCTGGACTTTGGTGCAATTGTTAGCGTCTTACCAGGAAAAGATGGTTTATTACACATATCACAAATTGCTAACGAACGAGTGAGTAGCGTTGCCGAGTATCTGAAAGAAGGGCAGATGGTACGTGTGAAAGTTCTAGAAGCTGATGACAAAGGACGACTTCGTTTAAGTATGAAGGCAGTTTCTGTCGACACTAGCGAGAATGTAGTTTCCTAATTTATATCCAGAATTTAAAAGCTTTACTTAATATAAGAATGCCCGGTATCTTCTGAAACGGGGCATTCTTTTTTTACTTAAAAAATGAATATGCTTGACTTATCTCACTAAGAAAAATAGTAACTCTACTTAGCTAGTTGCTTTTCTTTTATTTCATCAAGCGTTTTACAGTCTATACAAAGAGTTGCAGTAGGACGCGCTTCAAGACGCTTTAGACCGATTTCAATCCCGCAGTTGTTGCAGTAACCATATTCACCAGTCTCTATTGCAATAATAGTCTTATTAATTTTCTTTATGAGTTTTCGTTCGCGATCACGATTACGTAACTCTAGCGAGATATCTGCTTCTTGACTGGCGCGGTCGTTTGGATCAGCAAAGACGGTTGCCTCATCTTGCATTTTATGGACCGTATTGTTTATATCTTCACTTAATGAGGCTTTCATCTCATTCAGTATCCGGTGAAAGTGTATAAGTTGCTTTCGGCTCATATAAGCCTCGCCTTTCTTTAGTTGATAGACGGTAGCTTGGGCACGTAGTTCTCGTGGCATTTTTTAGAGCCCTCTTATAATTTAAATATCAGGGTGCTTTAATATCAGAAATTATGTGATATAGCAAGTGAATTTAATATTTTTTTATAGTGCTTTTTTGAGTTTTATGGCGAGAGTGGTGTTAGTCGACATAGGCTATGTTATTGAATCCACAAGTCTGTTAGACAAGTATAACAAGATTACAAATTGACCTTTTATTAGCGGGCGGGTATAGTGCTTTTTTCCGGGGTGTAGCGTAGCCTGGTAGCGCGCCTGGTTTGGGACCAGGATGTCGGGAGTTCAAATCTCTCCACCCCGACCAATCAATACTTCATTGATTTAATTCAATAAAGTAAGTGTAACCCGGCTTGAGTAGTGCCCGTAGCTCAACCGGATAGAGCACCAGCCTTCTAAGCTGGGGGTTGCAGGTTCAATTCCTGTCGGGCACACCATAGAATTTCTTCAGTAAATTGCATCAGTGCATCAGGATTTTCGAACCTGCGTGATCTTAGCTTTTTCAGATGGTGGCTGTAGCTCAGTGGTAGAGTCCCGGATTGTGATTCCGGTTGTCGTGGGTTCGAAACCCATCAGCCACCCCAATAGAATGAAGGCTTGCAGCGATGCAAGCCTTTTTCACACCAAACGGATTTTTTGCTCCGTATAGGCGCAGTGTAGGATTTCTCGGATCGTGCAGCAAGCATCATGTTCATAAAATAAAAACCGTTGGGCTATCTCGGCGGTGACGGCTTAAAGCATTGTCTTAAAAAACGGGATCTACTTTACTTAGAATCATTATCTTCTATAACAACTTTTCTTGTGCTTGTATTTTTACTTTTTTGAACACCTAGGAAGAACATTTCAGGGATTGTATAATGCTAATCTGAGGAGGTAACCCCTACGCCTAACTCATCTGTAAGACCCTAATTCTCTTGGAGATTCTGGCTTACTAGCGTTCAGAAAATCTCAAGAAGTTTAGAGGGAAATTTATTGTTTTTTAATGATTTTTGTGCTCATAACTTTATTTTTGCATGTAATTTAGGAGTTACTCTGTGTTTAAATTTTTAAGCGCTTTGGTAGGCTATTATTATTTTGGAATTTCTGGGGCATTCATTGGTTATTTCTTGGGAAGCATTATTGACCGTTACAGTGCCTATGGTTTTGGTGGAGTTAATCCGCTGAGCGGCAATTATCGGAAGAAAATTTTTCTTGAGACTGTTTTTATTTTAATGGGGAAGCTTGCTAAAGCAGATGGTCGCATATCAGAAGATGAAGTTAATCATGTTGAGCAATTTATTACCAAATCAAGAATGTCTGTTGAGCATAGACAAAAAGCAATTACTCTTTTTAAGCAAGGATCCGCAACAGAGTTTGATTATGAGTCGTGTTTAAAGAAATTTATAGATGCTTGTGGACAGACGCATAATTTAAAACAGATGCTGTTGGTTTATCTCATTGTGATGGCTTCGTCTGATGGACGCGTTGACTCTACTGAAGAGCGCTTACTCGCAGACATTGCTCTCCATCTTGGCTACAACCAGATTGCATTCAAACAGTTGTTGGATATGGTTTTAAATCAATCTCACTTTGCCGGTGGCCAAGTGGTATCCGCTACAGTTTTGGAGGATGCTTATAGAGCGATCGGCGTCAGTAAAGATAGTAATGATCAAGATATTAAGCGGGCTTATCGGAAATTAATGAGTCAATATCATCCTGATAAGTTAATAGGTCAGGGTGTTCCGGAAGATATGATTACTGTGGCCACTCAGCAATCACAGGAAGTTCAGGTTGCTTATGATTTAATTACGAAAAGCCGGAAAAGTAGTTAACCTTAACGAGTATTAAAGGATTCGATAACAAGCTTTTTTCTATGAAGGTTAGACACTTTTACTCGTCGATGAATTGCATGCGTTCTCTTGTGCGCGCTCCATTGACTCTGTTACATTAGTAATCTTGATATTGTAATTGATGGCGTTACTCAGGCCCTCTTAGAAAATTGTAATTTAGAGTTGAATTTGCCGGTTATATTTGTGTTATAGTTTTTAATCAACTTAAAAAGGGAAATTTATGAAAACAGTACTTACAGCCGTTGTTATGTTGTTTGCATTTACCGGAAGTGTTTATGCCGCAATTAATATCAATACAGCAACTCAAGCCGAGCTTGAAGCTCTAAAATCGGCAGGCATTACTACCATTAAAGCTAAAGCAATTATCGCTTACCGTACCAAGGCTGGTGCATTTAAATATGTAGATGATATAGAAAAAGTTGATGGCATTAATAGCCATACAGTTGATATGGAACAGTTACGTACAGCTATTACAGTTACAGGCCCAACTGTTTTAAGGAAATAAGATAAGACTGTAATCTGATTTAAATACAGATGTATTAGAGGGGATATCTCTATAGAGGGGCATATTAAATTGCAAGAGTTGATTCCACATAAAAGAGTGGTTAGATAGAATAGGTGAAAGCTCCCTGTTCAACTACTACGGGAATAACATTTATTTTAATTAGTATTGACCCATTAAGTAATTAAGAACTTTGATTCGGTGTAATTGTAGAATAATTTGAATTTATTCCTAGCTCGATACCTGCATATTGAGTAACTGTTGACAAAGTAGAGCATGCCATACGTAGTTCTGCCGAAAGACGGAATAGTGTACTTAGATTTACAGTGCGCCGTAATAGTAAAGAGAGTACTTGTAAGAGATCTGCACTTCCATCTGGGCGTATGGCGTCAATAAGTGCGTTGGGTGGTGAGAATTTTAATGGGTCTGCAATTGCACGTATCGCAAGGAAGGGCATGCTGGCATTTGCAGCAACTCTAGCTATCGCGGCACTTTCCATATCTACTGCACAAGCCCCAGTAACTTCCGCTTGCCCATATTTTTCATCTATAGAGGTGAGTACGCACTGACTCTCTGCCAATGTGCCGCCAATGATGTGCAAGCTGGAGGGCAGGCATTGTTGTAATCGGGTTCGCCAGTCTAGAGCCACAGGCAGAGAGTATCCAGCATAAATCGACTCCGGTAATATTAGGTCTCCTGGATTCAAATTCGCGTCCAAGGCACCTGCAATTCCAAAGCTTACGAGGGCGGTTGCCCCCTTATTTTGTAGTTCTATTGCTGCCATCTGGGCAGCTTTAGAACCTATTCCAGAGAGGCATATTATCGCATTTCCTCCCAAGTTAATTATTTGACCAATAGGTAAATTTTGCCGAGTAATACAACGTGCTTCGGCACGCATGGCTGTGATGATACCAATCATGCTCAAGTTATGATCTTCTGAAGGAATGCTCTGTATCTGGCCAAAGCCCAGAGTGGAAAATACTTTGAGTAGCCATGATATTTTAAGTAAAAGACTCGTGGAAATCCTGGTGCAGTGAACCACGGATCATCCCATAAATTGTCGTTTCCTTGCGTATGCAGAAGGTATCTAATGCCGCTCCTTACTTCTTGGCTAGCTGCCTCGCCTGCCGCCATCAAACCAAGTAACGCCCAAGCAGTTTGGAATGAAGTGCTTGTTTTAAAGGATCCTGCTAATTGTGGCTCAAAATAACTATCGTTACTTTCCCCCCACCCACCATCTTCACGCTGTACAGATTTTAGCCACTGCACAGCATGGCGGATAGCGTTATGGTGAGAGTCTATCTGTGCCAACCGCAAAGCCTCCAGTACCGACCAAGTGCCATAGATATAGTTGCTTCCCCATCGCCCAAACCAAGAACCATTTGACTCTTGTTCATTAAATAAGTAGGTCAAGCCTCGTTTTACCGTATTTTGATGTTCAGGTCTCCCATGTAGAGCAAGTAAACCTGTGCAACGGGCGCTGACGTCACTGGTAGGCGGGTCTAGTAATGCGCCATGGTCAGCAAATGGAATCTCATTAAGATAATAATAAGTGTTATCTACATCAAAAGCCGCAAAACCACCGTTTTTAGATTGCATCCCATTAAGCCATTCAGTCGCCCGTATTAAACTGTTATGATAAATCTGTGGATCAGCCTGATGCATTGCCCAAGCGACTGCTGCGGTATCATCTAAATCTGGATAGTGGGGATTGGCATATTGGAAAGCCCAACCACCGCCAAGCAACGCAGGACTCTTTTCTTGCCAATCTGCAGGCGCATCTAATATTTGCAATGGTACCAGCCAATCTAGAGCATCACGAATAGGTTTTTGATCCGCATTAATGTCTTCCTGCAAGGCAAGACTTGCAAGAACGGTATCCCATACGGGTGATGTGCAAGGTTGGCACCAAACGCACTCCTCTTCATTCACTAATAGGCCTCGTAGAGCTTGACGACATTGTTCTCGGAGAGGGTGCTCGTAAGGATACCCTAGTAGAGCTAATGCCTCGCTGGCATTTACCATAGCCGGGAAGATTGCTCCCAGACCACATTCTCCGTTTAGTCGTTCTATGATCCAGCGTTCTGCACGATGCAATGCTAGACGGCGTAAAGCTTTTGGAATAAGCGATTCAAATAGTGAAGCGGCTCGTTCTATGAATAGAAATAAGTGATTGAGACGGGTACGTACTGGGAAATAATTACGCTCTTCCTCAGGATTTATGTTAAATAACTCAGAGACGTTAATTTTACGTGGATTAGCAGCATGAGCTCTTAGGCTACATAAAATAGTTAACGGCACTGTCACAGTACGTGACCAGTAAGCAATTTTACTCAAATGGAATGGGAACCAACGAGGTAATAATATAATTTCTACTGGCATAAAAGGTACGCCACGCCAAGGAAGTTGACCATACATAGCAAGCAGTATCCGAGTAAATGCATTAGCACGCGCTGCGCCACCATGCTCCAGAATGGCTGCACGAGCCTGCGTCATATGCGTTGCATTAGGCTCATCGCCGACAAGTTTGAGCGCATAATAAGTTTTTATGGTACAACTTAAATCAAAGTGTCCACCGTAGTATAGAGGCCAGCCACCGTGCTTTGGATCTCTCTTATCACGAATAAATTGCGCTAATTTTTTCTCTAGATTAACATCTATTTCATTCATGAAATGCATCATTAGTATGTACTCAGCTGGAATCGTACAATCCGCTTCAAGCGGAAAACACCAGTGACCATCTTCTTTCTGCAGAGACAGGAGGGCCGTACGTGCGGCATTAAATTTACTTTCTAGTTGAGGCATATCTAGATCTAGATATGCCTCTGATTCTGATTGTTGTTTAGTAGTATGAATTTCTTCCATGCCAGCAAGACTAATATTTTGTGTGGGCACTGTAACCATCTTATTGATATTTTCCATTAATTTCCATTCGAGATATTTTTAGTTGCCAAATCAGATTGTGTGTCAATCTCTAATTTGTCACGAGATTCATTGGTTTGAGTACTGATATACGGAACATTTACTTCGATCTCATGTTTTATAGGTGGACAATCTATCATGTTACTGGCACTGAAAGTGTTCTGAAGATTGCCTTCTGCATTCTGCAAAAAAGATGGCTGTTTAATTTCATCAACAAGTAGAATTTGCTGTACGAGTTCCCTCTGGCAAGGTTCAGTAGGTTGAGCCGCTTCTAGATCATCTGATGCAATAACTTCTGAAGTATCGATATCAGAATAATCTCCAGATGATACATTGCCATCTTGAACGAGATGCTTGCGTTGCTGTAGATAAGCCTCACGCACAAACAGATAAGGGTCGAGTGCCGCCTCATCACGAATACGTAATGAGTCAGACACCTGGGCTCTTTTATCAACAGCTGCAAGAATACCCAAAGGTACAAAGATTGGCGCGCCTACTATGTAGCCCGCATAGGTCAAAGCATTAGAAACAATAGTCATGGGTATGCTTGCTATATCACGGCTGCTACTAGGCCCAAGAAAGGGAAGAAACATGTAAGACTTAGTGTCAACACCCCAGACGCCAAGCGTTTGCCCAAAATCCTCATCATGTTTCTTTAGGCCCACAGATGTTGCTACATCAAAAATTCCCAATAGACCAACAGTAGAATTCATGAAGAAGCGTAAACTGTCCTGAAATCCCTGAATCAGTTTACCTTGCAAAAAATCATTCAAAATTACGTTAGGATACGCGAGGTTGCTATAAAAATTTCCGACTGAATTCTGAATAGGGCGAGGTATGTATTTAATATAAGTATTAGTAATTGGCGCCATAAAATAATTATCTACAGCATCAGTGAATGAGTAGAATTTACGATTAAAATTTTCATAGGGATCAATTGGGACAGTATCTACAGCACCCAGAGGATTGCTACTTGGATCTTCGGGAGTAATTTTTTGATTATCGTGTGGTACGGAGGCGCACCCTACAAATAATGTAGTCCAAAGTAATAATAGAAAAATGATTCGATTGTGATATTTCATGTTTAACGTAGTGAATAAATTTATATCAGGATAGTATAAAACTGAGATTGTGAGATTCAGAATGCTCGGCAGGAAAGATTGACAAGATTTAGCATAACATGTCACATATATAATAACAAAGCCATGCCGGCACTACATGCACCTACATTGCTTGCGCATTTATAAGTGACTTATAGTTTTATTATTTTGAGTTGGAATTTTTAGTATTGTAGGCAATATTAAAAGAGTGCAGATTAAGGTAAAAGTTAATCCTACAGTGAGCAATATTCCCATGCTAGCAGTACCTTGATGTGATGAGAACATCAGACTTGCGAAATCAACCAAAGCAGTGAGAGCGCTATAAAAAATCGCACGAGCAGTACTGCTGTGCATCAGAGTCCCGCTAATTAAATCATTATTACGGCTTCGGTGCACCATGTGCAGACTACTATCGATACCAATGCCTAGTAAAAGTGGTAATGCAATGATGTTAGCAAAGTTAAAAGGTACATCTAACAAGACGGTAAAAGCGCCTGTGAAGGCACTGGATAATAGTAACGGAATCATTACGAGTAAAGTGTACTTCACACTACGTAGTATTAATAAAAGTGCTATTAAAATCCCTACTAATGACAAAGAAAAAGCCTCAATAAAAGCTTGGACTACAGCTTCACCAGCTTCTAAACTTATTATTGGTGCTCCAGTGGCTTGCGGTGCCACCTGTTGAATTGACCGTACAAATTTTCGCAATTTCTCATTATCATTGATATCCTCTTTTGGATAAATTGCAATCCGATACTCTCCAGTTTGACTATGCCAACGATTACTTATTGATACCGGGAGATCTTGTTCATTAAATATAACAGCCTCGCTAGAGGTACGCAGATGCTGTAGAGCAATTGGTAACATAGTAAGCAGATCGCTTTCTAATGAGTCTAATAAAATATTTCCATCATTACTACTCACTGTATCGAGACGAGTGAATAGTTGAATAAGTGATTTTTTCAGAGTTCGCACAGATTCCGATGCAGAATGATCGGGTTGTTTCTCAATGAACTGATCTAGTGCGGCACTCAATTCATTTAGAGCATTACGCTGCTGTGCTGAAGTGTGTTTACTTTTTATGGGTGGCCATATTGATAAAGTAATGGGCCCCGTTATAGCCGCCATTTCCTCAATTAAGAAAATCTTTTCTTCTTGTTGCGTCGGCACGAAATCGATAATTGTTACCACTTTATTTACTTCAGGAAGCGCTCTGAATTGCTGCGTTAGACGTTCCGCCTCTTTACGATTTTTGGCAACCATAATTGCATGCCAGGGAGAATTATCGACTACCGAGATGAGTTCTTGGAAAGTTTGTATTGCTTGTCCTGTTGGATCCTGCATATTGAAAAGATTATAATCAAACCTCACCTTTGGTAGCATTACTACGGTAGAAAATAATGCTAAAAGAGTTAAACTGTACGTTAATTTACGCCATCTTAGTAATGATTCAAGTACTCCGCCAAGAGATTTTTTAACAGTTAATTCTTTTATAGATTTTTTTGGTAAGTAGCGTAGTAATGCAGGACCTATGGTCAAAGTCACCAGCAGACTAATTAACATCCCTGTGCCCGAGATTATTCCGAGCTCTGCTACCCCGCTATAATGAGTCGGTATAAATGCGTAGAAACCGATTGCATTGACAATAGTGCATGCAGTAAGTGCGCTCCCGGCTTCCCCTCCGGCTTTATACGTTACTTTTTCTACAGGCAGATTAGTCTCCAAGATCTCGTGATATCTTAGTAAGAAATGAATAGCAAAATCTGCACCAAGGCCTATGTATAACACCGCAAAAGCAATGGAGATGACATTCAAGTGACCAATGGCAACGGTAGCAAAAGTAGCAGTTAAGATTAGACCCAGGGTTAGACAGAGTAGAACAGCCAGTACCATTCCGGCAGCGCGCATTGCACAGTAGAGGACTATCACTACCATTAAGAATGTGAGTATTCCAGCATATTCCATGCCATTGATTGAGCTTCTAAGTTCTTCATCAGCTAATGCCGCTTCACCAGTAATGCGTATTCGTATTGGACTATTGTCCATTAAACCAGCATCTTTAGCCGCAGCATGTATCGCCAAAATAGATTGCTCAGCTGGAAATATTTGAGTGTAATTTAACCTCGGTTTAACTATAATTAATTCTCGGTATTTTTTTTTCTGAGGATCCCCGTGAAATAGAATTTCCCATGATAATACTCGTGGGATATCTGTAAGTTTAGCCTCCACAGTTGTACTCATGCCATTGAGCACTGGTGTTAAATCTAGATTTCGTCCTTTACGTAATTCTCCTATCGCCTCAGATAATACAGAAGCAAAGTTCTGTAGGCTGGGATCTTTAGCAATACGGGCGATTAGAGGTTGTGCCGTTGCTAAGCGATCAGTGATTCTTTCTAATTCTGGGATATCTTTATAAAGTAAACCATTCTTCTCGAAGAAAGGGTCTATATTTGCGGGGTAAACATCATAAAAATTTATGGCATCTTTCTTTAGAAGTGTCGCAAGACGATCAGCAGTGACATAGGCTTGTTCTGGCGTAGGAGCCTCAAGTACCAACAATAAATTATTCATATCTTGAGGAAATATTTTATTGTAATGCTTGATATGGGCACGAAACGGTAGATCCTCGGAGAGCATATCCGTAGTATCGGTGTTCATACCTAAGTTGCGAGAAATGTAGACGGTGCATGCTGCGGCAATGAGCAGCATTAGAAAGAGAACCCATGGAGCATGACGATAAGAAGCAGAAGTCCAGCGTGCAAAAGCTTTATAGAGATGGCTTTTTGAAGCTTCCACTATTACCGGTCGTCCTTAAAACAGTCAATTTTTATTTTTTCTTGATCAGAGCAATCTTCTCGAAGAGCATCTCTAGGAGCGATGGGAAACCTTTTTTTTCAAGAATCGAGCGGTACTCGGAACGTTTGAGTGCAAGGTCACTGACACCATTAGCCAGAGTATTTGTAATTCGCCAGGCGCCTTTTTCTTGACGTAGAATGTAATCAAATCCAATAGTGTCCCCATTTTCTTGAATTAATTGACTGCGTACTAATACTTGATCTCGAGGTATATCTCTTTGTTCTAAAAATTCAAAGCGCTCATTGTTATAGCTTTTAAACCATCCAGCATAAGTGCCGATACTTAACTTTCGAAAGGCTTCAATAAAGACATGCTGTTGTTGGGTATCTAATTTAATCCAATGACCTCCAAGAATAACATGTGCAATATAATTTAGATCATGAGAGCGATCAATCACAGGTGCTAGAAGATCAAAACGACCCTGATAATCTAATTGGCTTCCCTTTTGCATCGATTTGAGTAGGGTATCTTGAAGATGTTCTACAATTTGTCTTGGATTATTACTACTCAGACTTTGAGACCAAGAATAGGATACAGCTGTAAACATTAACACAGTCGTCATTATCAGTACGTGCATAACAGCTTTAATTTGGAACGCTATTCTCATGAGCTAAGGAGAGAATCTGTCTAGCAGTTAGTTAAGGACTTGTAGTGTCTGCAATTTATCTAATAATCGTGATAGGAATTCCGGAAATCTTATTTCGATTATTTAGTTCTTCGGTAACCCATTTAGGAACTGGTTCAGCAACCATTGTCCCTGAGGTTTTTGGGCCTCGGATAGACGTAAATAGTCCTTTGAATGGGTGTTGTAGCATATCTTCAACTGCAGTTGCTTCATAACCACAGTGAGCCATGCATTGCGCGCATTTTGGATTGTTAGTGTTACCGTATTTTTCCCAAGGCGTGTCTTCCAGAAGCTCTTTGAAACTAGATGCGTATCCTTCATCTGATAACAGATAACATGGTTTCTGCCAGCCAAAAACATTGCGGGTTGGATTGCCCCATGGGGTGCAATCATAACTCTGATTACCCGCCAAAAAATCAAGATATAACGTGGAATGATTTAGTTTCCAATTACGTTTTTTGCCGATCTTGAAAATCCCTCGAAATAGATTTTTAGTGTCTTTACTTTTAATAAAGACGTCTTGCTGAGGGGCTCGTTCGTAGCTGAATCCGGGCGCAATTGTTGCGCCTTCAATACCGAGAGTCATAGCGTAATCTAAAAATTCAGCAACATCTTCTGGAGATTCACCTTGAAAAAGGGTGCAATTTACAGTGACCCTAAAACCTTTCTCAACAGCTATTTTTATCGCCTCAACGGCCCTATCAAAGACACCTTCTTGGCAAACTGAGGCATCGTGTCTTTCTTGCATTCCATCTAGGTGAATGGAGAAAGTCAGGTAAGGAGATGGAGTGTAATCATCAATTCTTTTCTTTAGTAATAAAGCATTCGTACAAAGATAAATATATTTTTTTCGAGCAATAATACCGGCTACTATTTGTGGCATTTCTTTATGTATGAGTGGTTCCCCACCTGGAATAGAAACCATTGGCGCATCGCATTCATCCACGGCCTGCATACATTCTTCAAATGACAAACGTTTGTCTAGAATTTCGTCAGAGTAATCTATCTTCCCGCAACCACCGCAGGCCAAGTTGCAACGAAATAAAGGCTCCAGCATTAGAACCATGGGGTACTTCTTAACCCCCCTTAATTTCTGTTTTATCAGATAGCTACCTACGGCTAGTTGTTGTCGTAAAGGCACCCCCATAATTACATTCCTTTTTCTATTTTAACGAATCAATGATTTATGTAAATAAAACCTCTTAATTTCCTAAAATCCGTAGCGTTCTCTCTGTCTTTTTATGGTGCCGGGAGGGGGAATCGAACCCCCATGATGTCACCATCGCGGGATTTTGAGTCCCGTGCGTCTACCAATTTCGCCATCCCGGCAAAGTTTGTCGCCCAAAGTGACATCCTGAGAATTGTTTTTTGTAAATATCCAGCACGCCGATTTACTATAAAAATTACTTATTAATCTAATCTCTAATTTTAACTTAAAGTATTGAATAAATCTAGACTACAGAGCAGGCAGACCACAAATGGGAAGAAAAAGAGTGCGGCATTTTATATCTATAATTTTTACAATATAAGATTTTACATTTTAAGTAATCAAAAATTTATCGCTAAAGCGGTTGTTAGAAATGTGTTGGTATCTGCGGTATTGCCATTATGCCTACCAAAGACTTTATCTTTACTGGTTAATGCCCTGGCTTCAATTCTCCAGATGAGGTTTTTTGTGATGTGATAATCAAAGTTGGTTGAAAATCCCCATGTTTTAAAACCATTAGGTGTCCCAGATGCAATAATTACACCATTCTTGTCATTATAGTACTCTGTTCTAACAGCAATAGCAGCTTTCTCCGTTAACTCATATCTTAAGACCAATGTTGGATTGAACCATATGTTCATGGCCGATGAATTCAGATCTTTTTGTTCGGCTCCGATATCGAAACCAACGATTGCATCCCATCCATTTTGTAGATCTAAGAAGGCATAGAAGTTATGCAGGTAACGCATTTTCCTAGTATTATCAGGCTTGTCAGTACCAATAAATGTACTGCTGTTTAATGTCACTCTCGAGGAGGGTTTATAAGTGATTTGGGTACCAAATGCAGGAAGCGTGTTGCCATCTAAAGGCTGAATGCGTTGCCAACCACTGAGAATTAATGCACTTAGAAATAACTTCCCATCATTTGATGTGCTGCTTATTTTGGTACCAGCTTCAAAATAAGGAGTATTTTCTCCCTGCATGCTTCTAGTTAAATTAAAGTGCTCTTTACCAATAGCGTTCTCGAAACCAATGTGTGATGTAAAGATACCTACATCAAGCCACACATTATTCTCTTTTAAAAGCAGTACGCCGATATTCCCCTCATAAAGATTCTTTAGTAGACTAGATTCTGCTGCATAATTAGTGCGCATATAGCTACCAAGACCTAATGCAAGATTTGCCCTGATGTTTTCTGTATCGTACGATCCTTTAATAAAAGCTAAATTTAACGAGACCTCATCATTCTTGTTGTGGTTGACAAAAAATGATGGTTTCTTATGATTCATAGAATTGTTTAGATCAACAGAATAATATCCCTCAGCGTAACCACTAATAGTAAATGGGGATGACAGCTCGCCTTTAGTTCCGGTATTTTCTTGTGCATGAACTCCTAGGCTTGTCAGCAACCAGAGAATTAGTAGAATATTTTTCATTAACCTTGTCTGTAAATTGACGGAGTTATAATGTGCATTAATATAGATAGCGCGACTTTATTGTACTTGAACATACCCTACTTATTTTTTTAACGCAGAACTATATTTCTGCTAGATACAATAAAAATGATAGCCACAAATAAATGAACAATAATTCATGAAAGCAAGATCATAAAGCATCGGTATAATGCGTTAAATGAAAATTCAGGATTTCGATTTTTCTCTCCCTTCAGAGCTCATTGCACAAATTCCTATTGAGCGACGTGCAAGCAGTCGATTATTGCATCTCGATGGCAAGACAGGAGTGTTGAGAGATTTAATGTTTGTCGACCTTACAAGGCATTTACGAGCTGGTGATGTGGTGGTACTTAATGACACATACGTCATCAAGGCACGGTTATTTGGTATTAAGAATACTGGGGGTGAGATAGAGGTAATGGTGGAGAGAGTGTTGAGCGAGCATTGTGTATTGGCGATGATACGTGCCAGTCATGCGCCAAAAATCAATGCTAAGTTTGTGATTGCAGGCCAGATACTAGTAACGGTATTACATCGTGACCATAATCTCTATACATTGCATTTCGATCATGAGAAAACGGTCAGCGAATTGCTCGATCTCTATGGTAGTTTGCCGCTACCACCCTATATCCTAAGGGCAGCAACTTCAATAGATGAGACGCGCTATCAAACTGTGTATGCAAAAGAAAGGGGCGCAGTAGCTGCACCAACCGCAGGGTTGCATTTTGACCAAGCAATGCTAACAAGTTTACAAGAAATGGGTGTCATAGTTACTTATGTGACTTTGCATGTGGGTGCCGGTACTTTTCAACCGGTGTATGTAGAAAATATTATTGATCATAAGATGCACAAAGAGTTTTTTCATGTACCAGAAGAAGCGGTTAAGGCCATTCGTTATGCAAAAATCAATAAGAGGAAAGTTTTGGCAGTTGGAACAACATCATTGCGCGCATTGGAAGCAGCAACTATAGCTGGTAACGGTGAGCTAAAGTCTGGTCACGGCGAAACTGATATTTATATTACACCCGGTTATCGTTTCTGCGTAGTTGATTGTCTATTAACAAATTTTCATTTACCTTGTTCAACTTTATTGATACTGGTATCCGCTTTTGGCGGACTGGAGAACATTCATCGTTCTTACCGTCATGCAATAAATGAGCGCTACCGTTTTTTTAGTTATGGCGATGCTATGTTAATTGAGAGGTAATTATGAAATTTCAATTACACCATCGTGATGGTCTGGCGCGTCGCGGCACCTTGTTTCTACCTCATGGCAAAGTAGAGACCCCAGCCTTTATGCCAGTCGGAACTTATGGTGCAGTCAAGACTATGTCCCCAGAAGAACTGCAAAGAATTGATGCACATATTGTGCTCGGTAATGCATTTCATCTGTGGTTGCGCCCGGGTTTGGAAGTGATTAATGCTCACGGTGGTTTGCATCATTTTATGGGTTGGGACAAGCCAATATTGACTGATTCTGGTGGTTTTCAAGTTTTTAGTTTAGGAAGTTCTCGCAAGATTACTGAGGAGGGGGTTAAATTTCAATCGCCAATAAATGGCGACACATGTTTTCTGACGCCAGAGGAATCTATACGTATTCAACGCATACTCAATTCCGACGTTGTGATGATATTTGATGAGTGCACACCTTATCCGGTAGAAAAGACGCAAGCACGAGTCTCTATGGAATTGAGTCTTAGATGGGCAGAACGATCAAGATTTGCCTATGATAATCACGGAAAAAGTCCTAATGCTCTTTTTGGGATTATTCAAGGAGGAATGTACGAGAATTTGCGAGACCAATCTCTTACAGAGTTACAAAATATTGGTTTTGATGGCTACGCTATTGGCGGATTATCAGTAGGCGAGCCTAAAGAGGACATGCAACGTATTCTCATGCATACCGCTCCACAATTACCCATGGACAAACCACGTTATCTGATGGGTGTGGGGACTCCAGCCGATATTGTGCATGCTGTTGCTCAGGGTATAGACATGTTTGATTGCGTGTTACCTACTCGCAATGCGCGTAACGGCTGGTTATTTACGCGTAATGGAGTGCTCAAATTGCGTAACAATAAATACCGATTAGATATGTTTCCACCGGATGAGCGCTGTGGCTGTTATACCTGTCGTCATTTTACCCGGTCTTATTTACACCATCTGCAGCGAATTAATGAAATTCTTGGTGCGCGACTCAATACACTGCATAATTTATTCTATTATCAACAATTAATGAGCGAAATTCGTGTTGCTATAGAAATTGGGAAATTTAATGAGTATATGTATGAATTTCAGACTGACGTCACATCATGTTAAAATAACTTTTTTGTAAAATTATCTTCGGAGAATTTATGTTGATTAGTGAAGCTTACGCTCAAGCCTCTACGTCCGCTTCTGCTGGCGGGGACATGCTATACCAATTGCCGATGATTGGAATGGTTATTGGTATATTTTATTTTGTGGTCATTCGTCCCCAGACAAAGAAAGTGAAAGAGCAGAAATTGATGATAGGAGCTTTGCAAAAAGGCGATGAAATCACAACGACCGGGGGTGAATTAGGCCGTGTGGTTAAATTGAGTGGAAATTATATAGTATTGGAGATAGCTAAAAATGTGGAAGTAGTTATACAGAAAACAGCTATCCAAACTTTGTTACCTAAGGGGACTTTAAAGAGTCTTGAGAAGGAGTAATTAACAGTAACACATGTTATTCCCCATCTATTTTTATTTATACTTGTTTAATTATGAATCACTATCCTCTTTGGAAGTATCTAATCATCCTAGTCTCGGTTTTGCTTGGACTACTTTATACTTTACCAAATTTCTATGGGGAGTCGCCAGCCGTACAAATTTCCCCCTTACGCAACACCGCTAAAGCGGATGGCATTCTATTACAGCGAGTCGAAGATACGCTCAAGAACGCCAATATTACTGTCGATGGAACATTTTTTGAGGCAGGGGGGATTAAAATACGTCTTTCTGATGCCGATACACAAATAAAAGCTAAAGATGTCTTGCAATCGGCGCTTGGGAATGGATACGTAATTGCACTGAATTTACTCTCGAACTCTCCCCATTGGTTAACTAATATCGGTGCATTGCCAATGTATTTAGGACTTGATCTTCGCGGCGGGGTACATTTTATGTTGCAAGTGGACATGAAAGGTGCCCTTTCTAAAGCACTAGATCGCTATAGTTCTGATATTAGAGGTAGTCTGCGTGAAAAAAAGATTCAATATCTAGGGCTCGATAAAGAGGGCTCTCAGATTACTATTAAATTTCGTGATGTTGAATCGCGGGTGAAAACAGAAGTTGAAATTAATAAAACTTATGCTGATTTAAGCTTTCGTGAGCAAGATACAAGCAACGAATCCCATCTCATAGTGAGCTTAAAGCCAGAAGTTCTCAAGCGGATACAGGATTCTGCTGTACAGCAGAATATTGTCACACTGCGTAACCGTATTAATGAGCTAGGCGTTGCTGAACCCATAGTGCAACAGGCAGGAATTGATCGTGTAGTGGTGCAATTACCAGGTGTTCAGGATACCGCAAAAGCTAAAGATATTTTGGGACGTACAGCTACATTAGAAGTGAGAATGGTTGATGAGGAGCATGATTTAAGCGCGGCATTACGTGGGCAAGTGCATTTTGGTTCAGAGCTTCATAATGAACGTGGTGGCACCCCGGTATTAGTGAAGAAGCAGGTGGTATTAACAGGCGATCGTATTAATGATGCCCAGCCAGGATTTGATAATAATAATCAACCGGCGGTGCATATTGATTTAGACAATAATGGTGCGCGTATTTTCAAGCAATTGACCCGTGATAATGTTGGTAAGCGTATGGCAATTCTACTCATTGATAAGAATCAGACAGAAGTGATTACTGCCCCGGTCATCAAAGATGAGATTGGCGGCGGAAAAGTGCAAATTAGCGGCAGTATGACCATAGAAGAAGCCAGAGATATTTCTCTGCTATTACGGGCTGGTGCATTAGCCGCACCCATGGATATTATTGAAGAACGTACCATTGGTCCAAGTCTTGGGGCGGATAACATTGCACGTGGTTTTAATTCAACTTTATTTGGTTTTACTGCTATTGCTGTTTTCATGATTATCTATTATTTAATGTTTGGTTTTATTTCAGTAACAGCATTAGGTGTTAATTTATTACTATTAGTTGGTCTGCTGTCGATACTACAAGCTACACTAACACTGCCAGGAATGGCAGCAATCGCGCTTACTTTAGGCATGGCAATTGACGCTAATGTGCTTATCAATGAGCGCGTTCGAGATGAATTGCGTAATGGTATTACGCCACAAGCAGCCATTAATGCCGGATATGAGCGTGCATTCGGCACCATATTAGACTCCAATATTACTACCATGATTGCCGGTGTTGCGCTTTTTGCATTTGGTTCTGGTCCAGTCAAAGGATTTGCGGTAGTACTGTGTTTAGGTATTCTGACTTCGATGTTTAGCGCGGTAATGGTGTCGCGCGGCATGGTCAATCTGCTGTATGGTAACCGTCGTAAATTAGCCAGTGTTTCTATTGGCCAAGTGTGGAAACCAGTGAGCGAGAAACGTTAATTTCACAGCTTAATAAACTCAATACAGTTCGGATTACAAAATAATAAAGGTTTGACATGGAATTTTTTAGAATCAAACGCGATATTCCTTTCATGAGTTGGGGTAAATATACTACCACCATTTCGCTAGTAACTTTTTTACTAGCCATCTTTTTTTTAGCCACTAAAGGATTAAATCTAGGCGTAGATTTTACGGGCGGCACAGTTATGGAGGTAGGTTATACTCAATCTGTTGACGTTAACAAAATACGGAATACGCTTTCTGCTTTAGGGATGTCGGATGCTAGCGTGCAGAATTTTGGCACCTCTAGCGACGTGTTGATACGTTTACCAGCCAAAGCGGGAGTGTCTAGTGCTAAATTGTCTGAGACGGTAATGACAGCACTACGGCAGAGTGACAATACTGTAGAGATGCGTCGAGTAGAATTTGTTGGCCCACAAGTAGGCGAAGAACTGGTTGAGAGTGGTGCATTGGCATTGTTAATCGTGTCACTTGGTATTGTTGCTTATCTTGCATTTCGTTTCGAATGGAAGTTTGGGGTTGCGGGTATCATTGCTAATTTGCATGATGTCGTGATTATTCTCGGTTTCTTTGCGTTTTTTCAATGGGAGTTCTCGCTCACTGTATTGGCTGCAATATTAGCAATTTTGGGCTACTCAGTTAATGAGTCAGTGGTAGTTTTTGATCGAATACGTGAAAATTTTCGGAAAATGCGCAAGGCCTCGGTGGCAGAGGTTATAGATAACGCGATTACCCGTACTATGTCGCGCACCATTATTACTCATGGTTGTACTCAAATGGTAGTTACCTCAATGCTGTTCTTTGGCGGAGAAGCATTACATTATTTTGCGCTAGCGTTGACTATCGGCATTTTATTCGGCATCTATTCATCAGTTCTAGTTGCGAGTCCGATTGTCATGTTGTTAGGTGTCTCCCGTAAAGATCTTGTGCCCCCGGAAAAGAAAATAGAGGCAGAAGGATTGTCTTAATTTCAGTTCTAGATTTATTGGTTTGTTATTAGGTCATTTTGGAACTTCTTATCACATTTTTCAATGGCGTTCTGCATCTAGACTCGCATCTCATCTGGTTAGTTCAGAACTATGGGAACTGGGTCTATGTCATATTATTTCTAATTATTTTCTGTGAGACTGGGTTAGTAATCATGCCTTTCTTGCCAGGAGATTCGTTACTGTTTATGGCAGGTACAGTTGCTGCCAGTGGGACAATAGACGTCCAATGGCTGATACTATTACTCATATTTGCCGCGTCTTTGGGTGATAATACTAACTACTGGATTGGGCGTTATTTTGGGCCTAAGATGTTCAATCGCTCAGATTCAAATATTTTAAACTTTACCCATTTAAGAAAAACCGAGGAATTTTATGAAAGACATGGCGGAAAAGCCATTATTTTTGCACGATTCCTTCCAATTATCCGCACCTTTACCCCTTTCGTTGCTGGTATTGGATGTATGGTTTATGTTCGTTTCTTCACATGCAGCTTGTTAGGCAGCATTTTTTGGATTAATTTTTTTGTAATTGGTGGTTATTTTTTTGGCGGGCTAGCAATAGTAAGAGATAACCTAACCCTCTTCATTTTCGGCATAATTTTCGCCTCTCTCCTTCCTGGTATCATTCAATTAATATTTGGTCGGTCTAAGGAAAGCAAGAGCAAGTAAGTTTTGCAGTTTATGAAAGCAGTATTGACACGAGAAAGTATTGGAGATCCTTTTAGCACAATTCATTACTGTGTATACTTTTATTATTCTAGGGCTCCCATCCCCAGACTTAATTGACGCGACTGTTGCATTTCTTCTTCCGATTGCTCTTGGTCTAACCATCCTTGTAAATTGTCTAGAGCAATATCTGCTAATGTTTGTATCCATTCATTACGCTCATTAAGACAGGAAATATAATTAAACTCCCCTCCGCCAGCTTGTATAAAAATAGCCCTACCTTCTATGGCAATTTCCTCAAGAGTTTCAAGGCAATCAGAAACAAAACCTGGGCAAACTATATCTAAACGTTTGGTATTTTCTTGCCCTAGTTGCTTCAATATCTCTGCGGTATAAGGCCTTAACCATTCTGTTCTGCCAAAGCGTGATTGAAAGCAGATTTGATATTGATTTGTATCTAATCCCAGTGCTTCAGCTAGCAATCGTCCGGTCTTTTGGCACTCACAGTGATAAGGATCACCTTTATCTAGCGTAAAACGCGGAACGCCATGGAAGCTCATGACTAGTTTGTTAGGTCTGCCAGTCTCTGCCCAGTGATCGCTTATATTCTTAGCTAGCGCGGCAATGTAACCAGGGTGATCGTGATAATGCTTAATGGTGCGAATAGCTGGGGCATTACGCATTTTCCCTAGCTGTGCGAATACTCCATCGAGTGCAGCAGCGGTGCTGCTGGCAGCGTATTGAGGATACAGCGGGAGCACCAAAATACGCTGACAACCCTGTTTCTTCATACGGTTCATAATCTCGGCAATCGAGGGGTTACCAATGCTCATAGCATACTCTACCAACAGTGGGGACTGGCTGCGTTGCCCTAGAAGTTCCGATAACAATTTTGTTTGGCGTTCGGTATGAACTTTTAGGGGAGAGCCTTCTGGTGTCCAGACTAGAGCATACTTTTCAGCTGATTTTTTAGGACGAATATTGAGTATGATGCCATTGAGAATTAACCACCATACCCAGGGGGGGATTTCGATAACCCGAGAGTTGCTCAGAAATTCTTTGAGATAGGGCCTTAATGCTTGTTTGGTGGGCGCATCCGGGGTGCCAAGATTAATCAGGAGGACACCAGTTCTGCTGGCAGTGCCATGTTGGTAGGTGGGTTCAGGAGACATTGACATGGATGCGATCCTTAATTTAGCACAGGTAAACTACTTGCCTTGAATTGGAAAACAATTTATCTGGCGTCGCAAGTTTAATTATCAGTGATATGACAGTGCATTGGAGAGTAACTTGGCAGTTATATCTACAATTGGAATAATACGTTCGTAGGCCATACGAGTAGGACCTACAACGCCAACCGTACCAACAATTTTACCATCTATTTCATAGGGCGCGGTGACCACGCTGTACTCATCTAACGTCACCACACCGGACTCACCACCAATGAATATCTGTACGCCTTGTGCTTTACGGCTAGATTCCATTAGTTTCAGTAATGCAGTTTTCCGCTCAAATAGAGCAAATAATCTTTTTAAACTAGCCATATTACTAGCCAAGTCACGCACATCAAGTAGGTTGTGTTCCCCCGTTATCACAACAACTTCATTATTTTCATTGATTGCCTCTCCGCTGATTTCGATAGCTGCCGTCATTAAATTAGTCATATCGTTATGTAATTTTTTAAGTTCTTCTTGAAGGCGGCCACGGATTTCTTCCAAAGCGCAACCCGCATAGTTTCGATTAATAAAATTAGCTGCTTCGATTAGTTCTTTTTGACTATAGATTTTATCTACAAAGAGCACGCGATTCTGTACGTTGCCCTCAGGTGTAACAATAATGAGCAGGATACGTTTTTCTGACAAAGCCATAAATTCAATGTAACGAAAAACTTCGCTGCCATTTTTTGGAGTCACTACTACCCCTGCAAAATGAGTTAATTCAGCAAGTAATTGTGAAGCTGAGTTACGCAATCGTGATGGATTATTAAGATGAAATTGATTTTCTAGATGATTAATTTCAATAGTGTCCAAGGGTTTGATAATGAGTAATGTATCTACAAAGAAACGGTAGCCTTGTCGTGTAGGAATTCTTCCAGAGGAAGTATGGGGGCTAGTCACCAAGCCCATTTTTTCAAGATCAGCCATCACATTGCGAATAGTGGCCGGGCTTAGATCTAGTCCAGAGAATTTGGAGAGTGATCTAGAGCCTACTGGCTGACCCTCTCTGATATAACGTTCAACAAGAGTTTTGAGTAGAATTTGGGCGCGCTGATTAAGCATATATTGACATTCTACACTAAGGATCCAGACCTGCGGATCTGGTAATGAATAAAGTACGCATTCTGTAAGAAAATATGGAATCTTTTGTCACTTGCAGTTCAATATGGTTTAATCTTAAAAATATTATCCATCGTGATCAAATAATTTTTTGCGCTTAGCCCAATATGAATCTCTCATTTAAGACCATAGCTTTAATCAGTAAACATCAAAATCTAGGCGTGATGTCACCATTGTTACGTATAGGAAATTTTCTTGAAAGTCGTAATCTTGAGGTTTTATTAGATAGCTTCACTGCTACTCATATAACAGAGAAAGAGTATACGATTTTGACTCTGGATGAGATTGGTTTGCAGGCCGATCTTGTTATCGTTCTAGGAGGCGACGGAACTATGCTGAATATTGCCCGTAAATTGGCATTCTTTGACGCGCCATTAGTGGGTATTAATCAGGGCCGACTGGGGTTTCTGACAGATCTGTCTATTGACACTATGTTAGAAACTCTGGGCTCTATTCTTGATGGACGGTATATTATCGAGCGCCGCATGTTACTCACTGCTGAAGTAATGCGCAATGAAGTTCTTTTATTCAATGCCTTAGCTTTAAATGATGTGGCAGTTAATCGAGGTATCGGTGGAAATATGATAGAGTTTGAGGTGCATGTCGACAATGAATATGTTTATTCATTGCGCTCTGATGGACTAATTATAACCACCCCCACTGGCTCTACTGCCTATGCTCTATCTTCGGGTGGGCCAATTTTGCATCCCAGTCTTGATTCAATTGCTTTAGTACCAGTGTGCCCTCATACCCTAAGTAATCGTCCTATCGTAGTAGGGCCTGATGCGGTAATAGAAGTTCTCATGCATCACACCGAAGACGCACGCATCCATTCCGATAGCCATGCTCATTTTGGTCTACAAGAGAATGACAAGGTTGTTGTGCGGCGCTCCCCGCATGCTGTGAAGTTATTACATTCTTCCAGTCATAGCTATTATCGGATGTTGCGCGAGAAGTTGGGTTGGGTTGAGTTTTCCTAGAGAGCGATGAATATATTCCCATTATGTTAAGGTTCTTGAGCGTACAAGATTTTGTGATTGTTGATCAAATGGAATTAAATTTTGTTCCCGGTTTCACCGTTTTGACTGGCGAAACTGGGGCAGGAAAATCAATTTTGATTGATGCGCTATCACTCGTTTTAGGTAAACGTGGTGACGCGACCGAAGTGCGAGATGGTTGTGACCGGGCAGAAATCAATGCAGAGTTTGATGTGAGTGAGTTACCAGAATTACTAGATTGGCTTCAAGAGAATGATTTAGAGAATGAGGATGACAGTAAGAGCACATGTTTGATGCGTCGGGTTATAGAAATTAATGGACGTTCCCGAGGTTTTATTAATGGTCGTCTTGTGACCTTGCAGCAATTACGTGCGGCGGGGGAGAAGTTAGTAGACATACATGGCCAGCATGAACATCAATCTCTATTACGTAGTGAAACACAGCGCGATCTACTGGATAATTTTTCAGGTAGTTGTGAATTAGTTAAGAAAGTTTCTACAGCCTATCTGCGTTGGCAGAACTTACATCAGCAACGCATCATTTGGGAAAAGAATGTTGCTGTATTTATGAAAGAGAAAGAGCAGTTGGAATGGCAAGCTCATGAACTTGCCACATTAAATTTTTCATTAGATGAATGGCAAGTACTACAAAATGACCATAGTCGATTATCTCATGCAGTAGCGCTAGTTGAAGCGGTGCAAGTGTCCATAGAAACTATTTCAGAAGGCGAATTTACCTCGCTGACACAAGTAAATTCAGTGATCTCACGTTTGCGTAATGTATTAGATTTTGATACAGATCTTAGAACAATAATCGATTTACTAGAATCAGCACAAATCCAATTACAGGAAGCGACTTATGAACTGTCACGTTATCAGCAACGTCTTGATGTAGATCCGAAAAAGTTTCAAGAAGTAGAGGATCGACTTACTGCGATCTATGCTATCTCCAGAAAATATCACGTTGCCCCAGGTGAATTACCAAGTGTACTGAACGTAGTCAATGAAAAGTTAGAGATATTTAGTCGCAATGGCAATAGTGAAGAAATCGCAAAAGAAGAGAGAGTGACTTTAGATGAATATCTAAAATTTTCTCAAGCGCTAAGTGTTGTGAGAGAGAAATCAGCCAAGGATCTCTCTCGGCAAGTCACTTCTGTGATGCAAACTTTAGCAATGGCAGGTGATTTTTCTGTGATGCTTACACCATTAAAGTCAGGTAATGTTCATGGTATAGAGCAAATAGAGTTTCAAATTTCTACCCACCAAGGAGCACCACTTAGGGCCTTGGTAAAAGTTGCATCCGGTGGAGAGTTGTCACGTATTAGTTTGGCAATACAAGTGATCACGAGTAAGATTAGTAAAGCATCGACGCTGATATTTGACGAGGTAGATGTAGGTATTGGTGGGCGCATAGCAGAGATAGTTGGCGGACTGTTAAAGAAATTAGGTACAGAACGCCAGGTAATGTGTGTGACGCATCTTGCACAAGTTGCATCAGCAGGAGACCAGCAATGGCAAGTGATTAAATTAAATGACCTAACTAAGGATGGCACAGTGTTGAGCCGCATTAATATACTCAGCACAAAAGAACGGATTGAAGAGATTGCCCGTATGCTAGGAGGTAAAGAAATTACCGAGACCACTCGTAAGCATGCTGCAGAAATGTTGCGCATGAGCGGAAGGTTGTGAGGGAGTACAGAAGATTTCATCTTACTATGCTTTGTGTAGACTCTTTGTTTAATATTCGAAAGAACATCGTTCCCAAAAAATTCACAGGGATATTGGATTAATTATGAGTATCTATGCAGTAGCTGCAGTAGGTGTAGGGGCAGCATTAGGAGCATGGCTACGCTGGTGGCTCGACCTGATATTAAACCCCATATTTCCATTGCTCCCTTTCGGTACTTTACTGGCTAACCTAGTTGGGGGGTATCTCGTAGGCATTGCAGTAGAGTATTCTTTTTATAATGCCGCACTATCATTTGAGGCAAGATTATTCATTGTCACTGGTTTTCTTGGCGGACTAACTACTTTTTCAACTTTTTCTTCCGAAACAGTGTTGTTACTATTACGTGAGCAATATGGCTGGGCTCTTGCTATGATTTCTTTTCATTTGCTGGGTTCTCTGGTAATGACAGTATTAGGGATATTCACTGTGAGATTCTTTACGCAGCATTAGCGGCATAATATTTTTCAAGAGAAGTGGGCGCATAGTTAATTATATTTCAGTTGTCATTAATACGGCGTTTCTTCATACAAGTTATTTTGCTATTTTGTTATGGGAGGGTAAATTGTCATGAATCAGCATAAGTTACAACAGTTTTTTACTGTGATTACCTGGCACCATCAATCTTTTTTCTTATCATTTTTCTTATGCGGCATAGTCCACCATATAATGACGATGAACAAGATGAGTGCAACGCTGAGTTCGAGTAGTATTACCCACATATCTTAGAGATCCCTGTACATTTACCAGATACAACTGTAACTAAAATTTAATGAAAAACCAATTAATTTTTCTAAGCGTCATATCACTATTTCTTCTTAATGCTTGTACTACCGTACCAATAGTTGCATCTACTGCTCCAGAAGAATCATTTATCCCAATTATTTCGGTACCTCCTGCTCCCTCTACATCCATATCTCCCATCCTCGGTATATCTCCTGCCATCACTTCTAAATCTATATTAAAGGCAGCTGACTGGAGTGCATTGCATGGATGGAGGGATGATGATATCTCATTAGCATGGGGTGCATTTTTGCAGAGCTGTGTTGTTTTGAAGAATCAGTCGTTATGGCAGGAAATCTGTACCGAAGCAATGTCAATGGAGCAGCCAGATAACAAGATGCTTCGGGAATTCTTCGAGAGTCGTCTGACTCCATACCAAGTGCTTAATTTAGACGGTAACGAGGATGGATTAATCACTGGATACTATGAACCATTATTAAAAGGGAGCCGTAAACCATCTAGTCAGTTTCCTTATCCTGTTTACAGAGCGCCAGATGAGCTCTTAACGATTGATTTGAGCGAGATTTATCCAGAACTTAAGGGTATGCGATTACGTGGGCGATTACAAGGACGCAAAGTGTTACCTTATTACAGTCGTTCGGAGATTGAGAATCCTGCCAGTAATAGTGTTAAATCTTTACAAGGGTATGAACTCCTGTGGGTGGAGAATGCGGTCGAATTATTCTTTTTACAGATTCAAGGATCGGGCCGGGTGAAACTTGAGAATGGTGACATTATAAAAATTGGCTATTCTGAGCAAAATGGTCATCCTTATAGATCTATCGGTAAAATATTGATTGGACGCGGTGAATTAGCACCAGAGAAAGCTTCTATGCAAGGAATCAAGGAATGGGGCTTTAGAAATCCAAATAGATTGAACGAGTTACTACAACAGAATCCAAGTTATGTTTTTTTTCGCGAACTTCCTGCTGGTTTATCGGGGCCATTAGGTGCGCTGGGTGTCCCCTTAACTGCGGGTAGGAGTCTTGCTATTGATCCTGTTGCCATACCTCAGGGGGCCCCTATCTTTCTTGCTACCACTTGGCCGAATAGTCACAAGCAACTTCGTCGATTGATGATGGCACAGGATACCGGCGGAGCTATTAAAGGAGGCGTGCGCGCTGATTTCTTCTGGGGCTTTGGTCCAGAAGCGGCTAATCAGGCGGGGAAAATGAAACAAATCGGTAAGATATGGGTGCTGATGCCGAATGACTACATACCTAAGTCAGAGAACTGATAGGCCGCAGTTCTGTAATTTCATTGAGTATTTGCATCGAGTTTTTTCTCAATTATCTCAGCAGGTATCATCCCCAACACAACCGATCCATCAGCAAAGATTAGTGTCGGCGTACTATTAAAGTTATGTTTTTGGCCTATCTGTATTAGTTTAGAGAGCGGTGCATTGCAGTTCACCCCAATTGGCGGGATAGATCGCAACATAAGATCATTCCAAGTTTTAAGACGATCCGTAGCGCACCAAACTGCTTTAGAAAGCTCTTTAGAGCCTTTGAGTATTGGGTATAATATCGTATAGATGGTGACATTGGTTATACCCAGCAATTCTTTTTCCAGGCGCTTGCAGTAGCCGCAGTTAGGGTCCGAGAAAACTACTAACTTTCGTTGACCATTACCCCTTACCGCTTTGATAGCAAGCTCCAGAGGCAATGAATTAATGTCTATCCGTCTAGCATTTTGTATCGCCTGCAAACGTTCTTCAGTGAGATTTTTTTCAGTTTTCAGATCAAATACGTGACCAGAAAATAAATAGGCTGCTGTCTCATCGGTGTAAAACAATTTATCGCCAACCACCACTTCATATAATTCAAGATAAGGAGTTTTTTTAAGGCTCTCTATTTTTGCGTTTGGAAAAAATGTTTCGAGATTCTTTCTTAGCGATACTTCATCTGCATAAGTTGTGCAAGAGAAAAGGCACATTAAGCAGGAGAGAAAGAAGAGTTGTATGCGCATAAATATAGCAATTTGAGTTGTAAGTTACGGCAATTTCTTCTAAGCGATTCTGGAATTCATTGTGAAATTAAATTAATGTAGCGCGTGTTGCATCAGGTAGTTTTTTATTCGAGGCAGTTGATTAGTGATTCCTAGTCCTAAGTTACGTAAACGAGCAATTGTTGGATGAGTGTTGTTAAATAATTTTTGCAGACTATCAGTTGCAAGCTCCATGGTTAATATATCCTCTCTGCGGGCTCGTTCGTATCGACGTAGCAGACTGTAATCACCACAATCTTTTTGAGGCCTTTGTTTGATAATAGTTTTAGCTAACTCATGAGCATCTCGCAGACCCAAATTCATACCCTGACCAGCTAAGGGATGGATGCCATGAGCAGCATCACCTATAAGAGCGAGACGGGGTTGTACCAGCCTCTCTACATGTAAAAAATTTAATGGAAAAGAGGTTGGTTTTGTAACCAGTTGAACTGCTCCGAGCATATGAAAAGATGCGCTTGCTACCTGTGAGCAAAGTTCTGCTTCGGGCAAATTAAGCAAGATATTAGCCTGCTCAGTATCGGCCGACCATACCATAGATGTTAATTTTTCTGGCATCGGTAGTAGTGCCAATACTCCATCTCGACGGAACCATTGGTAAGCAACATTCCGGTGATTAAGTGCAAGACTAAAGTTTGCCACCACACCAATTTGTTGATAAGAACGCTGTGAAATATTAATTCCTGCCTGTGTTCTGACCCATGAATTAAGTCCATCTGCACCCACAATTAACGCAGTCTCCAAGACGTTGCCATTCGTTAAATATAGGTCGGCGTGAGATTCGTTCCATTTTATCGAGGCACATTCAACGTGATTTAATATTTCCACATTATTTTCTGGGCGCTTGAGTAAAGACCAAGCTGTTGCTTGAAGTTGGCGATTTTCTGCTATAAAAGCCAATTCACTCATACCGGAATTGTAGGCATTGAAATCAAGACGGGCTGAGTTATCATCCCCGAATACCACCATTTCATAGACTGATGTTATGCGTTCTATATTAAGTGCTTGCCATACACCAATGCTTTCTAAAAATGCTGAGCTACCCGGACTAATCGCATAAATCCTGCTGTCCCAATCTTTATTTTCTACAGGAAGTATGGGCGGGTGAGCATCTATCAGCGCTATTTTCAGACCACTCTCTTTGAGAGCCAGCGCGAAGCTTGCGCCAACTAATCCACCACCAATGATAATAATATCAAATCTCATCAGGGGATTATACAAGCGTCTGATGTTTGATAGAACAAGATATCAACAGCTTAGAGAGCTGGGGGCGAGCACACATAAATTAGAATAAATTTAGATAACGATTAATAAAACATAAAACTAGTGATTTTCAGATCTTTCTTTAACTTGTGCGTTTGAGTCAAGGGACTAAATCAGCTAGAATGCCTAAAATATAGCGAATTAGCTCAGCCGGTTAGAGCGACGGAATCATAATCCGCAGGTCCCCAGTTCGAATCTGGGATTCGCTACCATTTAACCCGTGGTTAATAACTGTGTTTGATCCCCAGTAAAATTTTAACGACAGTCTTGGTAATCACTCTCCATACACTTCGTAGCTAATACTTGTGCTTTTGTTATTTGATCGCGCATCATATAGGTACTCATAAGATCACGAAGCCTCTCGGCTTTGCTGTCACCCTGAACGGCTGCTAGAATTAACCACTTCTGCGCATGTATGAAATCTTGATCCACCCCCCGTCCTTTGAGATGCATTAAACCGAGTGCATATTGTGCAGACGTATTTTTTTTCACCGCAGCTTTCCTGTACCAGTGGATTGCTTGCTCATAATTTTTAGTCATGCCCTCCCCTTCTTCATACATAGCACCAACAAATTGTTGGGCGGATGCATAATTCTGTGTTGCAAGCGACATAAATAAACTGAGCGCCAACTTGAAATCTTTTTCATTGCGAGCTAAAAATGCATGTTCAGCAGATGCCAAATCCTCAGTTGCAATAATGTCTGAAAATTGTTCAGAATTTGCTAGTGCACTGAACAATGCTAGCCAGATAGAGAGGGCAATAATTAAGCGCTTCATGATGCACCCATTAACGATCTTACCCAATTTTTTTAAACAACGGTATTGTAATTGATTGATATTAGACACCGTATTCTACGAGTGACCTATATTTTTTTCATTGCGAATGGCCATAAGATAATAGTTTTTTTAGGCATCATGATCACAACAGGGGGTCTATAATGAGACACGAAAATATTTAACAGTACTTTGCAATATTGTAACCAATAAATATCGTGTTGGAGTAAGTTTTTTTGTTTTATTTAACTCAAAGTTAGATAGACTAAACATTTGGATCATATGGGGCAAAGTATCGTAAATTTAGGGCTTACAATCTTATCCACATTAACTGTGGATAAGATTGTGGATAACTCACATACAACATCGCTAAATGACCGATTCATAACGATGTTGTAGGGTTAGATTAATTTCTGAACTAGCTAATTTACTATATAATACATATACTTAAAATAACACCTAGGATCCATGCGGGTCCGTTTGATGTAAATACGCAATGATGTTAAAATGTGGATTAATGCGAGTCTATTAGATATTTCCTAGGCAATTTCCTTAATAAAACAAGGCACTATTAATCTTTTAAAGACGGATACATTGGGAGCAATGTCATATTCTTAAATTTAATTTAATTGCATATTAAAGTCACCGATATAGAGTGCATATATTATCTGGCGTAAGTGTGCACTATTTGGCTTTTATTTTTCTGTATTTAGAGTAAAGAGAGATCGTCACGAAACTATGTTTGGTTAGATGTGTATTAAGGTCATCTAATATAAAAGTAAGTCATTTTTTCTGGTGTTGCCTAGCCATGATAAAATTTAATATCATTTGAGTGACTTACTAATTACTTGGCTAATGAGAAGATAGAGATTATCCGGATTGTTAATAACTAACATTATTAGGTTGAGAAGAATGGAAAGCATTAATGTTGGGCCAAGAAAAAGAGTGTGAGGATGCGTCGACTACGAATCCAGATATTGCTGAGTTTCATGTATTTATTTCTATTGAGCTCGCACGTCAAAGCTGATTGGTTAGAAGAGGCCAAACAATTAAATTTTATTGGCGATCATGTTAAAGTAGAGAAATTGATCAGGCCATTGGCAGAACAAGAGAATGCGGAGGCACAATGGATGTTGGGCTTGATGTATGAAGATGGTCGGGGCGTGACTCGAGATTATCATCAAGCGGTTCAGTGGTATCAATCAGCTGCAGTACAGGGGCATGCAGAGGCACAATTAGCGCTCGGCCTAATGTATGTCAAGGCTTATGGAGTTGCTTTGGATTACCCGGAAACTGTAAAATGGCTGCGTTTGGCTGCGGAACAAGGAAATCAAGAAGCTCTGTTTAGATTAGGTGATATGCATCTTAGAGGTAAGGGCGTTACTCAAGACTATCAAGAGGCCATGAAATGGCTGCATGTATTGGCGACTAAAGGGATTCCAGCAGGGCAATTTAAGTTGGGTTTGGTATATGAAGGCGGTCCAGGGGTTGCTCAAGATAAAGTGCGCGCACATTTGTGGTTTTACTTGGCTGAGAGAGAAGGAATTAGGGCGGCTAAGAAAGCTCGAATTAGAGTAGCTAAAGATATGAAGCCTCAGCAAATTATTGAAGCAGAGCAGATGGCAAAACGTTGTCAGAAGAGTGAATATCAAGACTGTGATTGAATCTTAGAGTTACAGTTAAAAATTTGATAGAATGCTTTATGATTTAATTGTGTAGCGAAGTTATTTATTAATTTGCATTAATAATAATGGGCAATGTGTCATAAAACTGAGTGTTCATCAAGATCTTTTTAAGTGTGAGAGTATTTAGTAGATATTTCGGGTCGTTAGCTCAGTTGGTAGAGCAGCGGACTCTTAATCCGTAGGTCGTCGGTTCGAATCCGACACGGCCCACCAATAAAATCAAAAAGTTAGGCTTAATCTCCTATGTCTTTGTTCCTTCCATTTCAGAAATACGTGCCGTTAGCGTGCCGTTATCACATTGGTTTTTCACCCTGCACAAACTAAAAACGCCGAGGCCATCTCTAACGTCAGCGTGTGTTCTTCTCGCCTTTTATGGATTTGAGAGTTTTTTAGATGATACAATTAGATCTAATAATCATGATAAATAAAAAACCATGGCTGAGGAAATGGAGCACCAGAAAGATATTGAGTTACTGGATATATATAAGAGCTACAAAAAGTCTCCTTATTTATCGATCAAGCACTCTTCATATTTTCAAGTCTATGCCGAACTACTCGATGGCTACAGAGGCAATAAAATCACATTTGTTGAGATCGGGGTTCTTAACGGCGGCTCACTCTTCATGTGGCGTGATTATTTTGGGGCGAGTGCCCGTATTATTGGAATCGATCTTAATCCGATATCAAAGCAATGGGAGAAAGACGGTTTTGAGATTTATATAGGGAACCAGTCAGACCCTTTATTTTGGAGAGAAATATTTGAAAAGATCGGTGACGTTGATATTGTTTTAGATGATGGCGGTCACACATATGAACAGCAAATAATCACAGCACATGAGTGTATTCCTAATATCAGAGATGGGGGGTTGCTGATAGCGGAAGATACTCATACGAGCTATTTCAAGAATTTTGGCTATCCATCTAAATACTCATTTATTGAATGGACTAAGAGACTCATTGATAACATAAATTCTCGCTTTCCTGCTGTTAAGGTGTCGGACCTTCCATACAAAAGCAGCATTTTTTCTATTTCAATTTATGAGTCCATCGTAAGTTTTAAGGTTAGCCGCCAGAAATGTTCTGAAAGTTTCGAGATGTCAAATAATGGTATATCAATGGATGCTGTGGATTTTCGTCATAAAGGACGCGAAGTTTTTTCTGTAAACCAAGACGCTAAATGGTTAAAAAAACTAAATAAAGGGCTCGCTAAATTTATTACTAGGTATAAGATTTCGGACCTAAAGAAATATTTCTAAAGTAGTGTTAGCGTAACTGCTAGTTCTTTTCATGCGATCCAATTAGTTGCAGAGAATCCATTTCTTTCTGGTTAAGTATGTGCCACCTTTGTATCAAAGCCATAATTACCGACACAAGTAAGCCAAACATAGTAATAACAGTATAAATATGCACGTCAAAACTTATTAGTAGAGCATATATAGCTAACATACTTAAAATGCTTAGATTCTCATTAAAATTTTGAACTGCGATGGAGTGACCTGCCCCCATTAAAATGTGTCCACGATGTTGTAATAGAGCGTTCATTGGCACTACAAAGAAACCTGCCAGTCCACCAATTGCTATAAGTAGTACAGTTGCGGCCCATGGGTCACTTACTATGACCATAGTTATGACCATGAACCCCATAGCAATACCAAGCGGGATAACTCTCACTGATTGTCTTAGTGATATCATTTTTGCTGCCATAATTGCGCCTATAGCGATACCTATGGCTACCACACCTTGTAATTGAGTAGCTTTGTTTAGTGGGTAATCAAGTGCCACACTGGCCCATTTTAATACGATAAATTGAAGGGTTGCACCAGCCCCCCAGAATAGTGTCGTTACAGCAAGTGAAATTTGCCCGAGCTTGTCAATCCACAGCAGTCTCATACAATGCCAGAATTCGTGTATCAGGAATATTGGATTTTTGTTGAGAATTCGGTGATCAACCCCGGTATTTGGGATGTATAGATTGAAAGTGGCGGCTATGCTGTAAAATACAGCAATAAGGAGAATAGATACTTCTGACGTGCTATCTATATTGGTATCAATGAATGGAAAGTCGAAAGCTAAGAATGTGGAAGAAACGGCAGGTGTAATCAATACCCCACCCAATACTGTACCTAAAACAATAGACGCTACAGTTAATCCCTCAATCCAGCCATTGGCGATTACTAGTTTTTCTGATGGCAATAATTCGGTGAGTATGCCATATTTAGCGGGTGAGTAAGCAGCAGCCCCCAATCCTACGATAGCATAGGCAGCGAGAGCGAGATATTGGTGCGAGGCGAAGAAGAGTAAACTACACCCCGTGATTTTAATAGTGTTACTGATAAACATCACCCGTCCTTTTGGCATAGAATCAGCAAATGCCCCGACAAAAGGTGCGAGAATTACATAGAACAGTACAAAGACAAACTTTAGCATAGGGGTAAGGTATGCAGGAGCATGTAAATCTATTAGTAAAGCAATGGCAACAACCAGTAGCGCATTATCCGCTAGAGATGAGAAAAACTGTGCCGCCATGATGGTGTAGAAGCCACGTTTCAAATTATTTTCTCCAAATCACCATAAGAAAACCGAGTAACATACGCAATGTCTATTTATAGTTATTTTAAGCAGCAGTCTTATACCATAGAATAGCTCTAACGGACAACGTGACAAGTAGAACTTTCAAGTCATTATAAGTTCTTGGTAATTATCATCCAACGGTAGAGTCCGTGATTGATTAATGTATTTTATCCACACTAAAAGAATAAATGTTGAATAGATGACACGTCCTTTCCAGGTTTTAATTAACTCCTCTGCTCTTGGGCACAATCTGTCAATAGTTCGCAAACATGCTCCTCGTGCGCGTATTATGGCGGTCATTAAAGCCAATGCCTACGGCCACGGATTATTGTGTGTTGCTGAGGCGCTAAGTAGCGTCGATGGCTTTGCAATGCTAGAACTAGATGCCGCTATACGTCTGCGAGAAGCAGGTTACTCTCAAACTATTCTACTGATTGAAGGTTTTTTTTCCCCTAAAGAATTAGCGCTGTGTGAGCAATACCATTTAAGTACAGTGATTCATCATAGCGAGCAACTTGAAATGCTTCCTGTGTATAAACGACGTGGCGGGTTAGATGTTTTTCTAAAACTCAATACAGGCATGAATCGTTTAGGTTTTACGCCAGAGCAATTTTCTTTTGCATTAAGAACGTTACAGTCTAATGCTACCGTTGGTCAAATTACATTGATGAGTCATTTCTCTTGTGCCGATGAGATAAACGACAAAGCAGACGTCTTAGAACAATTAAAAATTTTTAATCATACCGCTGCAGGTAAAAATCTACCGCGTTCATTGGCAAATTCTGCTGCAATTTTACACTATCCAGAAACTCATGTTGATTGGGTGAGGCCCGGCATCATGCTCTATGGCGCCTCACCATTCACCCATAAAACTTCAATGGAATTAGATTTGTTGCCTGTGATGACAGTATCTAGCAAAATTATTGCGATTCAAAATCTAAAAACAGGGGATAGAGTGGGGTATGGATATGCATTTCAGGCTAATCAGCCAATGCGCGTCGGTATTATTGCTGGAGGGTATGCCGATGGTTATCCGCGCAGTGCACCCACTGGTACGCCGGTGCTTGTCAATGGCAGACGCACCAGGACTCTTGGACGTATTTCTATGGATATGTTGCATATAGATCTAAGTGGAATTGAAAATGCTGGCGTGGGTAGTTCAGTAGTACTTTGGGGAGATGGAATACCCGTAGAGGAGATAGCGCAGTCAGCTGGCACAGTGAATTATGAACTGCTATGTGCTATACAACCACGAATGTAAGAAGGGGTGTAGTTTTTAGGCAACTTGGAGTAGAAGAAAGATACTCAAATGAGTACCTTTCTCAGTATTTCAAGTTATGGAATTACTCAATCTTAGCTTTAGCTTTTAAATCCTCAAGGTAGGACATAAATAGGCGCTGTACGATACTTTGTTGAATATTTTGTTTTACTTCTTCAAAGGCGGGTACTTTTGCTGGACGTATGTCATCTATTCGAATTACGTGCCAACCAGATGGAGTTTGTACTGGGCTTTCAGTAAGCTGACCTTTTTTCATCTTAGTCACGGCTTCAGGGAAGGATTGAAGAAGAGCTCTAGCAGGAGCCCAACCAAGCTCTCCCCCTTTAGCTTTAGAGCCACTATCCAGAGACTTATCTTTAGCTATCTGGTCAAATTTAGAACCTTTTTTGATGCGAGCAATAATATCTGTTGCCTCTGCCTCAGATCCCACCAAAATATGACGTATGTTGTAGTCCTGCTCTCCTAGTAGTTGCATCTTTACTGTTTCGTACTCTTTGCGCATATCCTCATCAGTGATCTTCCTGGTATTTATGAAATCATTTTGAAGTGCTTTAATCAGTACTGATTGACGACTAAACTCAAGTTGCATGGGAGTATCTGCGGTCTTATCAAGTCCTTTTTTCAGTGCTTCTTGGGCCAGTAATTCCTGTTTTATTAGATCTTCGCGCACAGCTTTTCTAGTTTCTGGGGTGTCTGCTTGACCTTGGGAAATGAGCCCCTTCATGAGCAATTCAAGACGCGAATTTGGGATGACAACCCCATTTACTTTAGCCATTGGCGTAATAGATTGGGCGTAACTATTCGCAATCATAGCTATAGAACCTAGGATACAAAGTAACGTTAATTGAAAAATTTTTACTGGTTGCATTAGATTTTCCTTTCAGTATATTAAATTAGGTAATAATTTCTTTAGAAGTATACGCTTTTATACTGAGTGCGTGAATATCCTCGTACATCATTCTACCTAGGGCGTCATAGACTATGCGGTGTCTGGCCATAGTTGATTTTCCATCAAACTCAGACGAGACGATAATAAGGGAGTAATGTCCTCCACTTTTGGCCCCGGGGTGGTTTAGATGTTTTGAACTTTGATCAAAAATTTCAATCTTCTCGGGATTAAGGAAGGCCAATTTTTGTCTCATTAATTGAACTGTGTTCATACGGGCAGAACTTTTTTAAATGGCCTGACTGTAAATTTTTTATACACGCCAGAAGTATTATATGGATCAGCTTCAGCCCAAGTTGTAGCATCTTCTAGTGATTCAAATTCCGCTACAATCAGGCTACCAGAAAACCCTGCCAAACCTGGATTGATGGTGTCAATTCTAGGATATGGGCCAGCTAAAATCAGGCGCCCATCCTCTTGCAATACTTTAATGCGCTCCAAATGCTCAGAACGAACTGCTAGACGTTTCTCTAGGCTGTTGGGGATATCTTCCCCCTCTATTACGTAGAGCATCATATGTTTTGGTCTTTATTTGTTGTCATAAATTTACTGAGTACCAATCCTTGCAGCACTATGAATAACAACATTATTCCCGTAGATCCGAATAATTTAAAATTAACCCAGATTTCAGTGGTGTAGTGAGAAGCTACATAGAGATTGATTGCGCCCATAAGTGCAAAGAATATGGCCCAACTAAGATTAAGAGTGCCCCATAGTTTTTCTGGTAATGTGATTTGTTTTTCCATTATGGAGCGAATCAAATTCTTCTTAAATATAGCGTGGGATATAAGTAGTGCACAAGTAAAGATCCAATAAAGCACCGTCGGTTTCCATTTTATGAAACTTTCATCTTGTAGTATTAGTGTGGCACTACCAAAAATAACAATAATTACAAGGCTTATCCATAACATGGTTTCTACTTTATGATAGTAAAACCATGCCCAACCTATTTGTACAAAAGTAGCGACAATAGTGACAGCAGTAGCAACATAGATGTCGAATAGCTTAAAAGCGATGAAGAATAATACGACCGGAAAGAGATCGAATAAAAATTTCATAGATTTATACAGGAGAGAGGTAAATGCGATGTTACGATTGTGCGGCGATTACCGTGGCCGGAAATATAAGAATCTACGGATCTTAAAAGCATAAGTTGCGTAACAAGGTTAGGAAAATTAGGGAAATATGTATTCATGAGTGCAGTACTTTTTGATCTAAAAATTATTTTAATTGGGTAATGTGGATAGCCCTGCTGTAACGCAAGTAACGTTCCCCGTTTCTGTTCAGATTTAATAATTTAGTTTGCAATTATCATCTGCTTAAGAGCAGTTTCTGATTCTAATTATCCTCACTTATATTAATGGAGATGTATCGGTGATTTCTCAATCTCTTCAGGGAAATCGGCATGCACTATCTCACCCTCTGGATTTGGAAACAATGGTGCGCCACATTCGTCACAATACTCCAGTGAAAAATGATTGCCTAACAGTGTGGTATGGATTACACCACATTCTTGTAACGCTATTTTTATTTGTTCAACAGTGTCGCTGTTTTCATTTTCTTCGCCCACTAGAGCCCAGACAATTCCATAGAGTACATCATTACGACCTTTGAAAACAAAGCTTATGCGGTATTCTTCCAACCATTGGTCTCGGAATTCTGCAATTATTGCATGTAGAGCACTTGCAGGAGTATTTAGAGTTGATTGTATAAAATCAATCGCGGCATGCATGGAATAGGGTCGAGCTAGTCGATCTGCCATGCGCCATGCAGAAAAGAATCCATCTGGCAATAATAACTCTAATGTGCAACCGGGAAATAATGAACGCAGAGTTTCCTCACCCTGACTCTGCCATAAATGCAAAATTCCTTGCTTTAAAGATTTTTCTATAGATGAGCTGTCGATTTGAGACGCTTTATTATTTTCCTGCCAACGGAACATAGGTTTCCCCTGTGGCACCGCAACTGCGCCAATAAGATAGCGGGTATCAGATAAAAAACGTCCAGTTTCAGCAAGTTGACGTGGGTTCATGTGTAAATTTTCTTCCCCTGCCACTGCTGCCATCCATAATTTGCTAGCCAATTCATGTGTCAGGTGGTAACCACGCGGCAATTGATCGGGGCTAAATAGATAATCCGTCAGTGTAAATTTTACGTCTTTTGCTAATACACATAATTGTAATTTTATTCTCAAATTATCAGTGATTGCTTTGGATACCGGGCCAGAAGGAATTGAAAAACGTGACCACGCTAGAATTGGTATGGCAAACATCAGTACATCATAGACGGAGTTCTCTTTGGTTATCACGCTACATTCAATTTCAGCTTCAATAGCATAGATAAATTCACCATAACCAACCGGATCGATGTCATAGAGTTGATCAAGCGTTGTTTCCAAGTTTTGGTCATCTCCTGTACGTAATTGCGCGTTAATCTTGATTCCCAGCTGATCCTCCCAAAAGATATCCTCAGTGCGACTACCAGAAGCAGCCAATCCTATAGCTAGACGTATTAGTTCTTTTATAGCCCGTGGAGATTTTGCCCTACGAGAAATATGGGGTTTTTTCATGATGAAATGCGCATAGTAGACTAAAGAAGCATTCTAACCTAAATCTGATAACTGTGATGGATAGGGTTTTTAGCGAAGTTGAGATGTATAATTTCTGAGATACAGGGAGAAAGCGAAGGAACAATGTTTGGTAGGACATCTATTCAACACAAGATATTTGTCGGAATACGGCCTGTTTTTTTTAAGTTAGCAGTATGTTATAAATTTATGCTGCGGCCCCCATCCACTGTAATTACTTGACCGGTAATGTAAGGAGCGTCGGCAATTAAAAAAAGTACTGTTTTTGCGATATCATTTGGCTCACCCATCCTCTTTAGGAGCGTCCTGTCAATGACCTGTCGACGCATAAATTCATCAGCCCACTCCTCTTTTTCTGGCCATAGAATAGGGCCAGGAGAAATTCCATTTACTCTGATCTCAGGTGCAAGCTCTAGCGCCAAAGACCGGGTAAGTGACAATAGTCCACCCTTTGCAGAATTGTACACCGCATATTTTCTTAGGGGCGACTCTGTATGGATATCAATAATGTTAATAATGCAGCCTCGGTGTTCTTTTAAATGTGGAGCCGCTGCTTGAGAGAGAAATAACGGTGCTTTTAAGTTGCTACCAGCAAGATCATCCCATATCTTTTCTGTAATACTTCCTATTGGGGTGGGAGAAAAACTAGAAGCATTATTGATTAACACATCTATTCTGCCGAAACATTCCTTAGTTTCGTTAATTAAACGAGGTGATTGGCTAATATCAAGCAAATCAGCCTGTATTATTCCTACTGAGCTGGGCCGAGATTGATTGAGTTCGGTTTGCAGTGCTTTAGCTTCCTCTACGGAAAACTGATAATGCACCATTAAGTTCATACCTTGTTTGTGGAGCATGCGGCAGATGGCAGCACCAAGACGTTTAGCGCCACCGGTAATGAGAATCACCTTCCCTTGCGCTATCATTTTTTTCAAGAAGCCTCCAGAAGACTTGATGTATGAGTAGTCCCTATATTCTATTGCATATTCATTTTGTCTAGTTGCAATCCTTTCTTGTCAGTAGAGTTTTTTGCATATTGCTCGTATGCGATATTAGTATCCAATACAAACAAAGTTCTAACAGAATTAGAATTTATATATTCCTACAACCAGAGGGCATAGATCTTTATTCTGGCTATAATCATATTTTTACCCTACCCTACTAAGAACTTTGAATTTCTAGAAACGTCTTTGAGTCGATGTCAATATTACCGGAACCGAATGAAGCCGCTTCTAAACATAGCCAGGCTTTACAGAACACAATCCGTGCCGAAATTTCTGTTGCCGCTGGCTGGATCTCTTTTGCACGTTATATGGAGTTGGTTTTATACGCTCCTGGCACAGGCTACTACAGTAACAATATTCCTAAATTTGGTAGCACAGGAGATTTTGTTACTGCACCAGAAATTTCTTCATTATTTGGCAGAACTATTGCGCAACAAGTTTTGCAGGTATTTCAATACATGGATAAGGGGGGTAATAATATCTTAGAGTTTGGTGCGGGTACTGGCAAACTAGCGCTGGATCTATTGCTTGAATTAGAAAGATTAGGAGAATTACCAGAACGGTACTTTATTCTTGAAGTCAGTGCAGGGCTACGACGGCGTCAACAGGAATTGTTTGCAAGATATTTACCACACCTTATATCGAGAATTGAGTGGCTTGAATATTTGCCAACTACATTCGAAGGTTTAATGATTGCAAATGAAGTGCTTGACGCTATGCCAATTCATTTGGTGATGTGGCATGACAAGACACTGCTTGAACGGGGCGTGACATGGAATAATGGGGCGTTCCAGTGGAGCGATCGTTTACTGGTTGCAGGAGAGCTTTTTAACACCGCTCGTAAGGTGGGCTGTCAAATTAATGCCAGTAATGGCTATATCAGTGAAATTAATCTTGCAGCGAATGCTTTTATAAAAAGTCTAGCAGATATTTTGCAGCGCGGCGCAGTGTTATTAATTGATTATGGCTTTGGGCATAAGGAGTATTACCACCCTCAGCGCGATAAAGGAACCTTGGTATGTCATTACCGTCACTATGTTCATGACGATCCTTTCTACTTACCCGGCCTGCAAGATATTACTAGCCATATTAATTTCAGTGCAATTACTGAAGTTACAAAGGGCGGGCAACTTGAATTATTAGGCTACACTACTCTAGCAAATTTTCTTATTAATTGTGGTATCACTAAGATCCTTGAGCAAACTCCAGTGGAAAATTCGATTGATTATTTACCGTTAGCTGGTCAGTTGCAAAGATTAGTGAGTCCTGCTGAAATGGGTGATCTTTTTAAAGTTATCGCTTTTGGTAGAGGTATCCCGCAACCTATGATCGGTTTCATCACTGGCGATAAAAGTCATTTGCTATAGAGGAATCCTATGATTCTATTTGTGAGTATTTAATGTTTTAATCTTGTATCTCGGAAGGGGAGGGTACCTAAAGAGGCTAGATTTATCTTGTGTTATAATTTAGATTGCAGATAAAGATTGAATTCTAGGGGGCATCCAGAAGAAATTGATAGCCATTATTTTCTTGGCATGTAGAGATCAGTAATTGAGCCACCTGCAATTTCGGCAGCAAATAAAACAGTTTCTGATAATGTCGGATGTGGATGAATGGTTAGGCTTATGTCCTCAATATCCGCACCCATCTCTAGTGCTAGAACAGTTTCAGCAATTAATTCTCCGGCATTAACACCAACTATGCCAGCACCAAGGATACGACGAGTATTTTTATCTAGCAGTAACTTTGTTATACCTTCATCACGTCCCATGGCAATTGCACGACCACTGGCTGCCCATGGGAAGGCACTTTTCTCGTACTCTATACCTTGTTTTTTGGCTTCGGTCTCAGTCAGGCCCATCCAGGCAATTTCTGGGTCAGTATAAGCTACAGAAGGAATGGTAAGCGCATCAAATGTTGCTTTGTGTCCCGCAATAATCTCTGCAACAAGTTTACCTTCATGTGTAGCTTTGTGGGCTAACATGGGTTCACCGACAATGTCACCAATAGCAAAAATATGAGGAACATTGGTGCGTAGCTGTTTATCTACCGATACGAATCCGCGTTCATTAACATTAATCCCAGCATTCTCTGCGTTAATTTTATTTCCATTAGGGCGGCGTCCTGTTGCCACAAGAATACGATCGTAAATTTGAGGCTCGGGAGATTCTTCCCCCTCAAATATAACCTTCAAACCAGCTTCCTGTATCTCAATTTCACTTACTTTAGTTTTGAGATAAATTGCTTCATAGCGCTTCTTTATACGGTTATAGAGGGGTTTAACAAGATCCGCATCGGCGCTTGGGATTAACTGATCCATCAGCTCTACCACGCTTATTTTACTACCAAGTGCATCATAAACAGCAGCCATCTCAAGGCCAATAATACCGCCACCAATAATCAACATACGTTTTGGAATATTCTCTAAATTCAGTGCACCGGTTGAATCCATAATGCGTGGGTCGCTGTAGGGTAAGCCTGGAATACGGGTGACACTTGATCCCGCAGCAATGATGCAGTGTTCAAATGAAACAGTTTTATTGCCATCAATCGTCTCTATTTGGATTGTGTTGGGCGAGATAAATTTGCCCGTACCATGTATGACACTCACCTTGCGTTTTCTTGCCAAACCACTTAATCCTTTCGTAAGTTTTTCAATGACGGATTCTTTCCAAATGCGTAATTTATTTATTTCAATTACAGGGGTGTTAAAAGTAACACCAAGATATTCGGTTCCCTCAGCTTCAGTAATAACTTTTGCTACATGCAGTAATGCTTTAGAAGGAATGCAGCCTACATTAAGGCATACGCCACCGAGTACAGGATAACGTTCAATTAATATTACTTTCTTGCCCAGATCAGCGGCGCGGAATGCAGCAGTGTAGCCACCTGGTCCGGCACCCAACACAACCACATCAGCATGGATGTCAATGGGTAATATGGATTTTTGGTCATTAACCATGTCAGAGATTAAATTAACCGGAGAAAGGGAAGCATCTTTTTCCCCATTATTTGTTTTAGGGGAGGACGTAGAAGTAATTGGTTTAATTTCTTACTCCAGTATGAGAATAGACAATTTATCATCTAGTCGAGCGGGCTATGTATTGTATTAAAAGTATCTTTATTTAAAAAATTTATTGGCGGATTTGTCCATCACCGAGCACAATAAATTTCTGATTAGTCAATCCTTCTAACCCCACTGGTCCACGGGCATGTATTTTGTCAGTGGAGATTCCAATTTCAGCTCCTAAGCCATATTCAAAACCGTCAGCAAAACGCGTGGAAGCATTGACCATTACTGAACTGGAGTCTACCTCTCTTAAGAATTGGCGAGCATGGGCATAGTTCTCGGTGATAATCGAGTCGGTGTGTTGCGAACCGTAAGTGGTAATGTGTTCAATGGCTTGATCCAAGCTAGTTACCACTCTCACGCTTAGAATCGGCGCAAGATATTCAGTATGCCAATCCTCTTCCGTGGCTTTTTTCATACTTGGAATTATAACACGAGAGGCCTTGTCCCCACGCAGTTCCACACCTTTATTAGCATAAATGGCGCATAAAGATGGCAGTACAATCCTAGCTATTTTTTCATGTACTAGTAGAGTTTCCATGGCGTTACATGCGCCATAGCGCTGAGTTTTTGCATTGTCAGCAATACGGATAGCTTTGTCTACATTAGCCCCATCATCGATATAAACATGACATATGCCATGCAGATGTTTAATAATTGGGATACATGCCTCATTAGAGAGACGGGCTATAAGCTCCTTTCCGCCACGTGGCACAATGACATCAACAAATTCTTTCATGGTAATGAGTTCATTTACAGCAGCACGATCGGTGGTTCGGAGAATCTGTACAGCAGTATCTGGCAGACCAGCAATTCTTAAACCCTCTTCCACGCAAGCAGCAATTGCTTGGTTGCTGTGGATGGCTTCTGAGCCGCCACGTAGAATCGCTGCGTTGCCCGCTTTAAGACATAATCCCGCTGCATCAGCTGTAACATTAGGACGTGCCTCATAGATAATACCAATGACTCCTAGTGGCACCCGCATTCTTCCAATCTGGATACCAGATGGGCGGTAATTAAGACCACTGATTTCACCAACCGGATCGATTAGTGCGGCAATTTGTAGCAGTCCTTCCGCCATATTGGCAACATCTCTACTGGCAAGTGTTAAACGGTCTATAAAAACTGAATCCAATCCTTTAATTTTTGCATTTTCAAGATCAACAGCATTGGCCGTTAATAATTTATATTCATCACGTTTAATGGCCGTAGCCATTGAGATGAGCGCATTATTTTTAATAATAGTTTCAGCCTTTGCCATTAGATGTGATGCGGCACGGGCTTTATACCCTACCAATTGCATATAGGCTTTAATGTCTATGATATCCATATCGTTTCCCGATTTTTCAATAAATAACAATAGTCTATTTTAACGCTACCACGTGGGCATAGATATAATTTGCTGAGGGTAAACTAGTTCTTACAGGTTATAAATGTTTACTATTCATGAAGCGTAATCCTAACTGTAGAAATT
>Ga0208942_1000042_pt1 | contig 58807 bp, 68 predicted proteins | sample GreLakmeSU08MSRF_FD_187704 | JGI IMG/M metagenome (GOLD analysis project Ga0208942, IMG submission 187704) | Freshwater lentic microbial communities from great Laurentian Lakes, MI, USA - Great Lakes metaG SU08MSRF (SPAdes) | ecosystem: Environmental > Aquatic > Freshwater > Lake | place: Great... | reverse complement strand
ATTACAATAAAAAGAATAATAGAAGATATGTTTCACATAAAAAAATTATATTTTAAAATATAAAATAATTACAAGTATAAAGTTAATTCAAAGATATCATGTTTATTTAATTTATAAATTGAAAAATAATTTTAAGAGTCTTTAAAAATTCTTATTGCCTCAAGGTGAGAACAATTTGCTTTTAATCCCTTACCATGATGAAATTTATAAAAATTTTTGAATCCAGGGCATTCACAGCTATCAGAAGTAACAAAGTAAGATTTCTCAGGATCAGATGAAGACTTTATTTGGTAAAGATCTTCATCGATTTTAATCACGCCACCTATTTCAACAAGTTTTTTGGCTTTTCTTTTAGTTGCTTCACTCATTGTACTTGAATTCAATTGTTATTTTTTATTATTTAATTTTTTCAGGTATTAGACCAGTAGATCATCAATTTACACCTATTTTGATCACATAAATTGAAACTAAACCAACCTAAATGTAATTATTATAAACACATGCAGTCATTTCTGATTATTGAGTTTAAAAAAATATCTGTTTAAAAGAATAATTACAATGTTTATAGTTTTGATGGTTACCCTACTAATCACAATTGCATTGGTAGGATCAAATATGGACAGCATACTAAAACAAGGAGTAAGCATACAAGTAAGAACCGAAATAACAGATAATCCCACAATAGCAAAAAGTTTCTCATCGGTTACTGAATTTGATTTTTTTATTCAAACTCAAATTGCGCAAAGAATCAAAATTATGGGATTAGATGAGCCATGGTATTCTCCACAAAGAATCGGGTTAAGCATGTATAAAATATTATTTTTAGATTTTGGTTATGCAACATTCCTTACAAGTGATTCAGGATCATCAGATGTCAAAGAAATTATTTTGGAGAAATTACCAAGAACCATTTTATTATTTACAACTGCAACTATCATAGTATCAGTAATAGGTATTTTTCTAGGAACACTTGCTGGAAGTAAAATTGGATCAAAAACAGATAGAGTAACATCCAGTTTTGCAATAATTAGTTCTAGTTTTCCAGTCTGGTGGATAGGTATGTTGATGATATTCTTATTTTCATTTACGTATCAAATTTTTCCAGCTAGAGCAACGCCGTTGATTCCTTTCACTGATCCAAATTATATTGGATCATTATTGTATCATATGACATTACCGTTGATTACAATTGTAATGATAGGATTTGGATCATGGGCATATTTAGTTAGAAATTTTATTGTGGATATCGTACAAGAAGATTTTATATTTGCAAAAAAAACTATCGGGATAAATCAGAAAAAAATAATTTACAAACATGCTTTAAAAAATGCAGCCCCACCAATAATCACCGTTTTAGCGCTGAGTCTTTCAGGCTCACTTGGGGGAGCAATAATTACCGAGGCAGTATTTGATTGGCCAGGCATGGGTAGACTGTATTTTGAAGCAATCACAGTAATGGATCTTCCAGTGATCATTGGCGCAACTTACATTTTGACTGTGTTTTTCTTAATTAGCATATTTGTTGCAGATTTACTTTATGGCTACTTTGATCCGAGAGTGAGAACAGAATAATGACAAGTATTACATTAAAAGAAATTATAAAAGAATTTTCTAAAAACAGAATAGGAATAGCCGGAATTATAATTTTATCAATTTTAATTTTTACGTCAATCATGGTAGCAATTTTTATTCCAATTGATACTTTTAAAGAATGGAACAATCCTGAAAAATGGATTTCATATCCCAAAGTATCAGTTCCGGTATGGATTAATTTATTTTTAAATGAAAAAATTCCTGAACATAAAATTTTAGACAATCCAAATATCAACAATTACAGAATTAATGATTTATCAATTATATCACATAGGTTTGGGATTGATTTTGAATATGATTTTTTTCCAAGTGATTTTATTTATGAATTTACTTCTAAATACTCTGAATCGCCATTATTGGAAATAAATGTAATGCGTCCTGACGGAATACAATTAAAATTATATTCAACTTCACTGCCAATTACAAATTCATATTCAAATCATAATGAAAGAGTGTTTTCCACAGATGAGTTAATTAGAAAAAATCTGCATCTGCAATCAAATAAATTTGAATTTTCATTAATTAATTTATCCTCGCAAGACATAATTTTTTCCAAAACAGGAATTAATGAACCGCTAAAAGGAAAATATATTTTTTTAATCAAGTTGTATGGAAATAACGAAGCAAATCAAATTACATATTCAAAAATGATCATTGGAGGTAAAGCATTCGGCATCATGGGAACGGATGAATTAAGAAGAGATTTAGCTGTAGGAATACTTTATGGAACACCGTTGGCATTATTTATTGGATTGGTTGTAGCTCTTGCTTCAGTGATTATGGGTTTACTATATGGAGCATATGCTGGATACAAAGGTAAAAAAACAGATGAAGGAATGATGAGATTTAATGATGTGTTGTATGCACTTCCTGCACTTCCTTTTTTAATTATTTTATCAGTCACAATTAGCAACAGTATTTTTGTAATGGTTGGATTTTTAATGATTTTTGGCTGGGTGGGAGTTGCAAAAATTGCAAGAAGCATGTCATTGCAAATTAAAATTAAAGGATTTGTAGAGGCAGCCAACATGATGGGTCAAAAAGATAGAAAGATTGTACTAAGACACATTTTACCACAATTGCTACCATATGCATTTGCCAGTATAGCAATATCAGTTCCAGCTGCCATTACCACTGAAGCAGGACTTAGTTTTTTAGGATTGGGGGATCCTTCATTTCCAACATGGGGTCAAATTTTACATGATGCAAATGTTTATGGTGCATCAGCCCGAGGATTATGGTGGTGGATAATCCCACCAGGAATTATGATAGCAATAACAGGATTGGCGTTTGTGTTTATTGGCAATACACTTGAGGTCATTGCTAATCCAAAATTAAAAAGATAGTAAAACTAGAGGTCAAATTTTCGAATTAGTTCAATAGCACTATCATTTAATTTGATTGAATAGCATGATGAATTTTCATCATTGAATGCTGCTAACTTGTTAGCAAATACTTTTTTACTGTGACCACCTACAGAGGCATTATCTGATTCATCAAAACAAATCGACATTTGTTTCATTTTTAGATCATTTTTTAAAAGAAAGGTAATGAACTTTTTATAATTTTCAGTATCAACCCAGTTCATGTTTTTTTCTTTACTTAATCCAATCCATACCTCAATAGAGTTTTGATATAAAACTTTTTTTCGGATTTCATCCAGTGACATGATTATTCTCTAGAAATCAGCACGTTTTTGTCTAGAACCACATCTAGAACAGGAATCACCCTTTACAGTATTTCTGCAAACTAGACAAACATAACGTACTCCACCACCACCTGATGAATTCGTACCAAAGAAACCTCCGCCACCACCTGAATCACCTGTTCCTTTAATGCGATTTGCATATCGTTTTCGTAACAATATTGGAAATAGTATAAAAATTGCCATAGCAGCGACAAGTCCATATGGGAATGGTAGAATCATCTGTAGTCCAATACTAACTGCTAATGAGGCAAACAAAAATATTAGATAACTTTTATAATTAAACAACATCAAACGTCTTCTCAAAATACTTATAAAGTTTTGTAAGTAAATTTCATTTTTTAACAGTAAAATGGTACAAATATGAAATTACAAAATTACCAACTTTATCAAAGATCCACTGCTATCCCAGGCAAAAATATCATCATCCCCATAAGGATATTGAACAATTAAAGATACAACCCCAAAGAAATTATGAAGATCAGTAAGAGAAGGATTTGCAGACCCAGTAGGATGGGAATGCACAATTCCAACATAGCTCATATCAAAAGGCAAAAAAGATTGAGGGAATCCAGCAAATGTTGGTCCCGAATAATTAAACGGTGGAATTACTAGTCCGTCAATTAAGACATGTCCATGTTTTGAATTTCCTTTTAAAATAAGAATGGCTTCATTTGGATGTTTCATTAGACAATAGGATAAAATACTATCTAAAACTTTTTTTTGTAAAGAAATTTGTCTTTCAAGTTTTTTCTTTTTAAACAGCATATTAAGATGATATATTTTAGATCTAATTAAATTTAGGATCAATAAGTTATGGTATAAACAGTATTAGAGAATGTTCTCAGTTTGACTTCAGCGTCAGAGATTAATTTTTTGATACTAGAATGATCTTCGTTTATTTCAGCTTGAAATCTTTTGATTTTTAATTCAGAATCTTCTTTATTTGAAAGGGCGTTTTTCAGATCTTTTGTAAGATCGGATAATTTATCAGGTTCAAGTGCAACCATTTGATTTTGGATATTTTGTTTTTTATCTACAAAATCATTTACTTGTTTGATAAATCCCTCTAACGCTTCTTCGGTTTCAGTTATTTGAGAGAATGATTTTTCCTGGTCTTTGACAGAGATAGAACCTGAGGAAATGCCTTTTCTTACATTTTCTAAAATAAGTATTATTGAATCTTTATTCTTTGAAAGTAATACATCAAAAGGATCTTCAATCAATTGAGATAGTAGATTTTTTTGTACTTTATCCATTGATGAAGCATATTCATACCTACTAAGAGGTCTTGAAATTTTTGTAAATTGCGAATTGATTTCATTTTTCATTTGATTTTTTTTGACAGTAAATTCATCTAAAATTTGTTTCAAATTTAAAAATTTTCTATATTCATCCGAAGTTTTTATTTTTTTAATTAAATCTTCAATGGAAAGAATTTTTTTATCAAGTGAATCCACATAACTATGAATTTCAGTAATCCTTTGTTCTTTTTTAGCAAGATTATGTTCTACATCATTGATTTCTTTAATGGATTCCAAAATTTCAGTAGATATGAATTTTGTATTATCATGATTTTTTAACAATTGTTGAATTTTAATGTGGTTTGAATTCATTTGTATTAGAATTTCTTTTAATTTTTCTGCGTATTTTTTAGCAAAAATGTGTATTACTCTTGTTTGTCGTCCAAGAACATCTCCAATTTTTTTCAACATTTGATTTAAAATGGCACTTATATTTTCAGCATCATCATAAGAGATAATATTAGGTAAATGTACTGCGTCTTTTTTTATCATGTCAATTACTTGCTGTTTGCCTCTGACTACAATTATTCTAAGATGGTCATCTATCTCATCAACCTGAAGATTGTCTTTTTCAAGAGTATTTCCAATCATGACGAGTTCTTTAATCAGCGGCTCCGTACTGTCTCTGATGGATTTGATATCAGATAGAATCTGCAATGTTCTCAATTCAAAGATTTGTCGTATAATTTCAGATACGTCAGATAATTTAATCTGTTTTTGTGAATGAATTTCTTCAGATTTTTTTTCTTCTTTCTTTTTATTCCATCCAAATACCATTTGTTACAGTTGATCTCTGGGGATTAAATATGTTAAAGAGATAAAATTTAAAACTCGCTCAGAAATACAAACATCCATGATAAAAAATGTAAGAAAATCATTTCATACTGATTCAGTAAAGAAAACTATTACGATCAAAGCATCAAAAGAAAAAGTGTGGCAGAAAATAAGTAACATCGTAGGACTTTCATCATGGGTAGTAGATGTCAAAAAAACAACATACCTTTCTAAAAAAAGGAGAAACGTGGGCACAATACGCAAGATCACATTTACGGATGGTAACACCATAGAAGAGCATGTTGTGGCATGGAAAGAAGGAGAATATTTCACATATATTGCAACAGAAGGATTACCTCTAAGAGCATATGTTGCAACAATTTCAATCAAGACAAAAAATAAAAAGACAACCCAATTAACATGGCAATCTTATTTCAATAGCAAAAAGATGTCAATAAAACAATTTATCAAATTTGTAACATTCTTGGGTGCATTTTATGAAGCATCTTTAGAAAATCTAAAAAAGTCATTCGAAAAATAGCACTAGAAGATAAATAAATCAAAGTGTAAATAGGATGTCACAAAAATAGATTCGTGAGTGACATACGATACATCATAATCTGTATTGTGTTTATTTTTTCAGGGTTTTTAATTTTAGGAGTGTTTGGGCATGATTATCAAATTGCAAACATAGAATCCAGTGAATTTGGTAAATGTTATCAATACTATGACGACAAAGAACCAGTTGTGATAGACTGCTCATCCAAATTATTTGATCAAGTTTTATTTTTCATAATTGTTGCTGTATTGATTGTTGGTGGAATCATATCTTTGATCAAGGGGATCAAAGGCAAATGGGATAATGAGGTCAAATCAAAAGACATGATGGGTCCTGGCGGGGACAAAAATCTAGAAAAAGACTAGATAGAAAATAAAATCAATCACAGAACAAATTCAGGCATTTTTGAGGGATTATGATTCTTCAAATTCTTTAATATCATCTTCAATTAATCGTTGAAACTATACATCTTCGTTAGGCATTGTGTACTATATTACTTGCAAAAATTATAATTAACCTTGAGACATACATGGCTCTTAATGCATGCCTAAAGTTCATTTATAAAAGATATGAAAATTTTTCAAAACATATTATCAAAAAGAAAAGATTGAAAGGGTAAGACTAAAAATTTACCTAAATAAGTGCTACAAGTAATTTTTTGTCAATAGAGTTCAATAATTTTTTTCATATTTCTAAATACTTGTTCTATTTCGATCATTCGTTCATTGAATTGCTCATCAGTTAATTCATCTGGTTTTATCAGAGTAATTATTACTTCAGACTCATCATTACTAGAAACTATTCTCATCGGAACATCCCATTTTGATTCTTTATCAATAAACATATGATCTAAAATTCCAAGAGATTTGTTTTCATTAAATTTTAATTTACCATTCCTCTAGGTGTTGAAAAAGACCACCAACCATCAGAAGTCATCTTAGCATCAGGCATCATTTTTGGAGTGCAATTCAAAATAGCGTCAAAAGTATCACCTGTTTTTCGATTAACGAGAATAGAAATTGTACGTGATCTAATCATACCATAATATCTAATTAATGATTAAAAAGCACATAGTACAAATTCTTAGTGAGTTGGTTATTTATTCAGAAATTCTTTAATTTTTTTAAGATTTGCAATATTGGATTCATGAAACAACATCATAGATTCAGACAAGGAATCAGGCAAAACGGTCTTGAGTTTTTGAACTAAATCATCACCATTAGATATCATTGTATCAATTAATTTTTCAATCTCATTTTTTTCATTTGACATTTAATTCACCTAAACAACAATTCAGTTATCTTTTTTTACAAGTGTGGAGGTTGTTCTTATTTTTTCTATTTTTTGGATATTTCTAGATACAATATCTCTAACTTTTTCAAAATTTTCAGCATCTAATTTTACCATCATATCATGAGTTCCAATAGTTCCAAACACATCTTTGACCTGCTCTATTTCTTTTAATTTCTCCATAATAGTCTCTTCTGCACCTAGTTCACAATTAATCAAAACATATGCAATAGTCACAATACTTCAAACTACAGTATGATATTTCAAAGTTTAGATCCAATCCTGTCCCCACTAAAAAATGAGGTATTTTTGGTCAAATTAGTAAAATAGTCGTCAATTATATTCAGAACAAAAAGTGTGTCAATATAGGATTAAAGCAAAAAATCAAATCAATGATACAAGATTGTCCTATTTGTAGCAAACTAAATCAAAGAAAGAAGAAACAAAATCTTAGAAAACAAAGAATCCAAATTCATTTTATTTTCCAGACGCTTACGAAAAATAACAATTTGATAAGATGCAAAGGAGGTGTTGTTTTCAATCTAAAAAAAATGATCGCCTAAAAAGGATGAAATTTATTTTACTGTGATGAATCAATATTTTCAATCATATTTTTTTATTACAAAAATAGTTCATAAAATTTATGAGTGACGCACAACCAGTAAAACAAAGTTTTATTCAAAAATTCATGGGTTTTCATAAGACCTTTGGCATTATTGGGTTTAGCAATTGCATTTGTTATAGTTGCAGTAGCATCAAAACTAGTCAGTGCACTAGTAACTTACATTATCAATCCAATTGTCAGATTAGCCCTACCATCAGGGGATCTTAAAACACTTCAAAATAGTATTATTATTAGTGAAACTGGATCTATTTCTGAATTCAAGTATGGGGACTTTATCGCAAATATCATAGATTTTGTAATAATTGCACTAATTGTATTCATAATGTAAAGTATTATCAAGATTCAAACTAGTAGACGACAAGACAAAGACACCATAAAAAAGCACATAATTAATTTGTATTTAGTTAGATATATCAAAAACAAATATCATCAACATACAAAGTGGGATCATATCAAACTTAAAAAGTGAAAAAGATAATCAAACCACATGTCAAATGATCAAGAAAACCAGCAAAGAATAATCGAATTATTAGAAAAAATCCTAAAAGAATTATCGGAAATTAAAACAAACACAAAGATCACATCAGATTTTGCCACATTAAGATCAGAGATAATCCGCAGGACAAAAGGTCAGCAAGCCAATCCATAGAAGCACGATAAGATTTCTGTGAATTTTTTATTCAAATACACTACTCAGTGTTAAGGATTGATTATACCTTCTTTGATCAAAAATTGAATTCCTTGAATGAATGAATTATCATCGATTTGTCCGTCTGCCCACCATCCAGCATTGTTTTTTATCCAGGATGGTATTTGATTTGAACCAGTACCTGAACTATGAGTAGATGGAATATTCATTATTTTTTCTTTGATCAAAAATTGAATTCCTTGAATGAATGAATTATCATCGATTTGTCCGTCTGCCCACCATCCAGCATTGTTTTTTATCCATTTTGGAATAGCAGACTGAGGAATTATAGTTGTAGGCATTGCAGATTTCGACATTTCAGATTTTACCATGTTTAATTCAAATTTTTTAAAAAGAGGTCTTTCAAAGTCATCATGTCCAATGCCTAACAGCACTATTTGCATCGAATACTTGCCTTCTACAGGTGCATCAAGTATTCGTGTATCAATGCCATTTGGCAAAGCAATTCCAAAGGCTACGGTTTCTTTTCCAGATGGATCCATCAAACCATATCCATATCGTATATCAGCAGAAGTGTTTCCTTTGGAATCAAAAATTACAATAGAAAAAACAAAATCCTTGCTTTTGGAATATCTAGAATCATAAGAGGCAAGAGCCTTAAACCCATTATCAAACAAAAGTTCTTCAGTAACTATTGATGATTGAGATTCAGGTGTAATTACAACATTTATTTTAGAATCAGAGGTTTTGAATTGTTTTAATTCGTTATTATTAATCATAAAATGTATGATGTTAGCATTTCTGTCTGAATATTTATCAAAATGCAAATCTTTTGGAAGAATTAAAACATTATTGACTTTACCGTAAAAGCTGTCTATATTTTTAAAAGGTAAGAAATTTTTTGGAATTTCAAAATAATTTTTCACAAAATTTGTGTGTTCCAAATGGTCCCAATTAAAAGGCATTTGAAAGATTATTGATTGTGAAGATTCATCATAATGTAATTCTGTAATCGGATCTTGAAAATTTTTTGCCAAAATAGAATATTCAGTACCAGATGCAGTTATTTTGAATTGTTGTTCATTAGGGATGATTACAATAGTTTCAAAATGAATATCCTGAGTAGTTTGTGTTTTTGGATTTTTTGCACCTATTATGTCAGTTTTCACAGTGTATTGTCCGCTATTAACAAACACAGGTCCAGAAATCACAGGGATGCTAGAAGGGGTAGAAGCTAAAGCGTTGGGTACAATTGGATCAACATCACCATAATATTTTGTACATTTCCACAGTTCTGCTTGCTGACACTCTGATCTAGGTTGTATTTTGATATCTAGATCCCCATCTTTATCAAAAAACATTTGATTTGCAACTAACTGTGTACCATAAAATATTTGGACTCTATAACTGACACTCTCTATATTCACATTAGTCACAGGATCAAAAAATCGAATTTTTAAATTCGCATTAGAATATTTCTCCGGAGTAAAATCAGCTGGAATTAATAATGCACTTACCGTTACTTCTCCTTCTCCAAAACTAATCGGTGGAGCTAGCTGACCACTATGATGCTGAGCAAAAGACAGCGGAAAAGTAATTGTGAGTGCCAGTATTATGTAAAATAACCATAATTTTGATGTCATATTTTGTAACGTAATACTTGTAAAAATCATTGATAATTTCAACTTTTCAATCATATGTAAAGGAAAATGTCACTATGAAGATAATTTTAGCCTGAATTTTTTCAAACATATGCTCAAATTTCATAATTAGTAAAAGTCGGTCTTGGAAGATATTGATATTCACAAGGTTTCTTTGTGGATCAACTGTAAGAGAGTGTAAAACAACATCGATAACCATGTGTTTATCATGATTAATTCTTGAATTCATTTAGGAAAAAATTAATCATATTAGAATTGAAATTGCTGTTACTCAAATAAGATATCATAGACATATTATAATAAGTGACAAAATAATTAACAACATGTTTCTAAATCTGGCAGACGTATTTTTACAATTAACTCAAAAGATCGAAACGCCGACGCTTGCAATAATTATTAGTTCCATCACTGCAACAATTTTTATAATCACATTAGGGATAACTTGGAAAAATGTTAGAGAAAATACAAAGGCGACATATTCTCAATTATTACGAGGATTTCATGAGGATCTTACAAACAGATTAGACAAAAATTCAATTCTTAAAACTACAGAAGATTGTCAAAGATATGCAAATGATTATTTAAACACTATAGATCAAATTGCTTTTCTAGACATACACAAAAAAATTCCTGTAGGAATTGCCAAATATCTTAGTAGATTCTTTGCTTATGGCTTGATAATAATTGATTGGTATGATCACATGGTAGGTGAGGATTTTAACAAGAGTGCTAGAAAAAATTGGCCAAATTATTTTCTGTATTGTCAAAAATATGGAATAACATCAAATCCAGATGACAGACTACCAAAGATAATGTTAGATTATAATTTATTGCGAGAAAAAGAATCAAAAACATAGAGCATCAACCATAAATTATGCATTCATGACTAGACTTTATGGAATCTATTCAATATGAAATTAGACGAATTTTTGGATTTTTATTTATTTGCGTAGCAGCCGCGGTGGCAATTGCATCAATTACAAGTGAAATTATATTTCTAAATCATTTACCAAGTTATTTCTATGGAGTTGTTTGGCTTGGAACATTTGGGATAATTTTTGGCTTCTATTTTATGCATTTTAAACAAAAAATTCCATTAATACGAAATCGTATGAAAAACAGTTTGTCATGGCCACTGTATGTTAAAATAATAAATGGTAGTTGTTGGGCATTACCTTTTATTCTAATTGTGATTTTTCCACAATATTTTCAATATCTGATTTTGTTAGGAATCGGATTAGGAAACACCTCAACGTATGTCTTCATGAGAATTTTTAGTCATCAAAACAATAAAGAACAATTTTTAGTAGGCGTGATAGCACTACTGGTAATTCCAATAGCTATTAAGATTGACACGTCCTTGTTTGTATCTCATCAAGATATCGCTGTGTTGTTATCTAGAATTTTAATTTCAATTTCATATGCCATAGGTGGCACATATGCGTTATTTTCAAAAGCTAAAATATAAAATAATTAGTCAAAATACAGTATTTTGATTTTTAATATTTAGACTTGATTGAATTAATATTTGCTGTCATTGTTTAAATTTAATTTCAATCATATTTTTGAAAATGTAAAGACCAAATGGAAATATACGATATGTCTAATTATCAATCATGGACAAGAGAGAAGTTAAGAAAAGTGTAGAAGCAATGACCATAAAATGTGTAAAATGAGGTCACATACAACAAATCATTTGACCATAACACCACAGAATCAACGAGATTCACAAGGAGGGAAACTAGTACTTTCTAAATGTAAAACGTGTAGATATAAAGATTTTAAATTTAAAACAAAAAACACATTCAAATGATTTTTTTCAAAAAAAGTGATTAAAAACAGAGTTTAGAATCTGTTTTCAATAAATCTTTTATTTTCTTTTTAGAGTCAATTTTCAGTACTTTACTAAATTTTGTATTCAATTAATGATTTATGAATAAAAATTCGGCAAGTAAGGGCATACGAGAAAATGTCTACGCCAGGTAAGGGATTCGAGCCCCTGCACGCTTGCGCGTAGTCGTTTTCGAGACGACCGCCGTACCACTTGGCTAACCTGGCAAGAAATCTTAGACATACCCACATAATAAATAATTTAATGAAAGATTAATCTATTTCAAATATTTCATCTTGGAAATGCTTTTTTATGTCATTTTTAGATTTTTGCCATTCCTGATCAGATATAACATCAGAAAAAATGGAACTAAAACTATTAAAAGATTTCAATTTATCTTCCAAATTTTTAATAAATTGTTTTTCTATTTCAGACAATGAGAAACAAGAAATAATTTTTAAAAAATCATTATCAGAGTTTAACTTTATTTCATATATTTTATCAGCAAGTTCTATTGGTAAATTCAAAGACGTAATGCTTAACAATATTTTCTTTTTTATATACGCAAGTAAAATAAAGTGAATTTGCAATCATGTACAGTCATCATTTAACGATAAACACAAAATAGTAGAAAAATAAGAGGTATATTGTGGGATTAAATCTAAAAGAACTTGTAATTAGAGAAAAAACTACATTGCAAGTATTTTCATCCAAAGTTATTGCAATTGATGCCTACAATGCGATTTATCAATTTCTTGCAAGCATACGAGGTCCTGACGGATTACAATTGGCAGATTCAGAAGGTAGAATCACTAGCCATCTAAGCGGATTACTATACAGAAATATCAATTTTTTATCTTTGGGAATTAAACCAGTGTATGTATTTGATGGAAAACCACCATCACTAAAAACTGCTGAAATAGAGAGGCGAAAACAAATCAAAAAAGATGCAACCGTGAAATATGAAAAAGCAATTGCTGATGGAAACATGGAAGATGCAAGAAAATTTGCACAGCAAACAACAAGTATGAAAGACGGAATGGTGAAAGAATCAAAACAGATTTTGACTTTTTTTGGAATTCCATATATTGATGCACCCTCAGAAGGGGAAGCAACTGCGGCCCATTTAACAAATACAGGGCAAGCCTATGCATCAGCTAGTCAGGATTTTGATTCCATATTATGCGGAGCAAAAAGATTGATACGGAATTTTACAAATAGTGGTAGGAGAAAAATTCCAAATAGAAACACATTTGTTGAAATTGAGCCTGAACTTATTGAAACTCAGAAAACAATAGATGCGTTGGGAGTATCAAGAGAACAGCTTGTAGATATAGGAATTTTGATTGGTACAGATTTTAATCCAAATGGATTTGAGAGAATAGGACCAAAAACTGCATTAAAAATGATCAAACAGCATTCACGTTTGGAAGACATACCACAAATTCAAGAACAATTACAAGCAATTGATTATGAACAAATACGAAAAATTTTTCTTGAACCACTAGTAGCAAATGTGGATGAGATAGTATTTGGAAATGTAGATTATGATGGAATGATGAATTATCTAGTAAAAGAAAGAAGTTTTTCCGAAGATAGAATACAATCTTCATTGAATAGACTTAAAAAAGCACTGGAAAGAAAGAGTCAAAATTTAGATCAGTGGTTTAGTTAGATAAATAATTCAACGATAATAGTTATTCAAAATAAAAAATATTTATAATAAAGATAAAAATAAAATTATCAAAATTAATTTAAATTATTCAGATTTTTTTTGAATTGATTCTTGCAATTGTTCAAAAATAGATTGTATTTCAGATATAGAATCTACATTTTCCAAAGTACTAGTATCCCCAATAATTTCTTTATTGGCAATCGCTTTAAGTAATCTTCTCATTATTTTACCACTGCGAGTTTTTGGCAATACACTTACAAAATATATTTGTGCAGGAGTAGCTATTGCACCAATATCATTTCGAATTTTTAGCAATAATTCATTTTGTAAAGTCATATTATTTTTTTGAATATTTTGTTTTAAAACTACAAATGCAATGATCGCCTCGCCTTTGATTTCATCTGGAATCCCACATACTGCTGATTCAGACACGTCTGTGTGAGATACAATACAGCTTTCAAGTTCAGCCGTTCCTATTCTATGACCAGATACCTTGAGTACATCGTCGGCTCTTCCAAGTAACCAAAAATATCCATCCGTATCTTGCAGTGCATAATCACCAGCATAGTAACAATTTTTGTATTTTGACCAATATGCTTCATAATATTTCTCATCGTCTTTCCAAAGTGTCAAAAGCATTCCAGGCCAGGGATTTTTTATTACCAAATAACCTTTGGTGTTTGGCAATACATCTTTTCCATCTTCATCAATCACAGAAATATCCAATCCAGGAATAGGCAGAGTTCCAGAACCAGGCTTTAGTGGAATTGTTTCCAATCCAGGCAAAGCAGATATCATTATACCTCCAGTTTCAGTTTGCCACCAGGTATCTACAATTGGGCATTTTTCTTTACCAATTGTTTTGAAATACCATTTCCAAACTTCCGGATTAATCGGTTCGCCCACACTACCCAACAACCGAAGTGTTGAAAGATTAAATGAATTTGGAATTTTTTCTCCAAATTTCATAAACATTCGTAATGCAGTTGGAGTCGTGTAAAAAAGTGTTATCTTGTATTTTTGAATAATGTTCCATATTCTAGAGATGTCAGGAAAATCTGGCGAACCCTCATACATTACTTGAGTCGCACCATGCAGTAATGGACCATATACAATATAGCTATGTCCAGTAACCCAACCAATGTCAGCAGTACAAAAAAAAATATCTGAATCTTTAATATCAAATACCCATTTGAATGTAGAATACAAATGTGTTAGATAACCACCAGTTCCATGTAATACTCCTTTTGGTTTTCCAGTTGTTCCAGAGGTATACAAAATGTATAATGGGTGTGAACTATCTAATTTTTCTGCAACACAAACATTAGAAATATTATTCATTAGATCATTCCACATTAAATCTTTAGAAGATAAGTTTATTTTATTTTTTATTCTCTCTATTACAATAACATTTTGAACAAAATCTAATTTAGCAATTGCCTCATCAATTACTTGTTTTAAATAAATTATATTTCCTCGTCTATATCCACCATCAGCAGTAATTACAATTTTAGATTTAGAATCAATAATTCTATCTTTTATTGATGATGCACTAAATCCAGAAAATATCACTGTGTGTATCGCACCAATTCTTGCACATGCAAGCATGGATATTGGCAATTCTGGAATCATTGGAAGGTAGATAGTTACCCTATCACCTTTCTTAACACCTAATGATTTGAGTACATTTGCAAATTTTTGCACTTGAATCCACATATCATGATAAGTAAGAATTCTGGATTCACCATTTTCACCTTCCCAAAAAATAGCAGGTTTATCAGATTTATTTTTTTGATGAATATCCAAAGTATTGTATGATGCATTTATGGTACCACCAACAAACCACTTTGCAAATGGTGGATTCCAATCAAGAGGATTGGTCCAAGGTGAAAACCAAAGTAGATTTTTTGCTTGCCTTTCCCAAAAATGAACATAATTAGATTTTGCCTCTAATCTTGTTTTATCATCATGATTTCCAAGACCAATATTAATTTCAGACATGAAAATTATCTATAGCGTCTAGTTTGTAAAGGTTAAAGAAAAAAATAAGCTAAAAAAATTATTGTGCTTCCATTCTGGCAAGCCAATCGTCTTCGTTGTTAGAAGTTGTTGGTTTCACCTGTTTGGGTGGCTCTGGAATTGTCTGTAGGGATTCAGAAGTAATTGGTACTGCTGAAGAGTAAGTGACGGATTCTGTTGGTGCCTCTGGAAGCATGTTCTGAATGTGTCGTGATTCAGAATTGTCTAGATATGAAACGGCTAATTCTTGTAGATGTTTTTGTGGAGGAGTGGTTATGTTGACCACTTCGGCATCAAGATCTGAAATTCTTCTTTTCACATTTGAGATTTCTGTAGTTTCGTGTGTAACGTGCTCAATTAATTCTGCAGAGCATGTCTTTACAGTTTCAAATGTGCTATCAGATATTTCATTACTCTTGTATTGCACTTTTGCATCAAATAGCAACATCTTTGCAGACTTCATCTGTTCATCCAACTCTGTCAATCTTGTTTCAAGTTTGATTTTAATTTCGTATTCTGCTTCATCCAATGATGCAAGTTTTGATTTATATTTTTCATGAATTATTTCTGCATCTGCTTTCATGTCATCATTTTCTGAAACAATGTCAATCAATGCCTTTAGACGACGTAGAGTTAGTTGTTTTTCGCGAAGAAGTTTCTGTGAGTCAAGTCTCCATCTTGGAATAAAAATTACAATATTGCCTTGAACCACTAGTTGCTCAAATTGGATTTGCTGTAATCCTTGAGAACCGCAGTCAATGCCTGCTGATTGGATGCTTCCATCAATATCAGTTATTGTTCCAATGACTTTACCCATGAATGTTCCGTACATGTCTTTGACGTTTTTACCGATGATATCGATATCGCCATGTGTCATGGCTATTCTTTATGGATTTGTATAACCGACAAAGTGTGAGAAAGGTTACTAGTTTTAGTGAGATTATTTTGACTGTAATTTGATACAAAATAAAAAAAGATCATAAAAAAGAAGAGTTTTGGATAATCAAAACTTTTAATTTTAGTAAAAACACAATATTAATGATTACTAATGATATTTGAAATTGAAGATAAACACGAATTAGAAAATTTATTAAAAATAGCAACTAGTCAAATTCCAAAATATTTTAATTTAATAAATTCTTTAAATGAAAAATGGGAAATTAAAAATCCACATGAATGTATATTCGGAATGGTGTTTGAAAAGTATATTCATGATTCGGGGCAATATCTAAAAAATAAAATAACTGATGAAAATAAAATAAATACGGTAGAAAGTTCAATGGAATTATTCGATGCTGAAATTAAGATATTCAATGACCACATATTAGATATCAAAAGACAAATTTATGAGAATTAATAAAATTAAATATAATCACACACAGAATTTACAAACAATCCTATAAAGTCAGAGATAGTTTAAACAGTGAATTGGAATTTATGAGACATTATTTACGAAAAAGTACTTTTAAATCACATAATAACAAAGGAAAGATACAATCAAAATTCCAGTCAATTAAAAGCAATCACATTAAAAACTGTTACAAAAAATTAACAATTTGAACCAAAATTCAAATCTAAAAGATACTTAACACATAATTTGTATAAAATCAAATAATGGACGAGACAGGTAGTAAATGGGCTAACAGATTCATAATTGCTGCAATTCTCCAAGGCGGAGTAATAACTGCAATGTCCATAGTTATTGTAGCATTACAAATGACAAATACACAAGTTAACATAATTCAATATCTATCATTATCTTTTGAAGGAACTGCAAAGTGGTTCTTTTTAGGAATTATATTTTATCTAATTGTGGTTCTGGCAGTTGCAGTATCTGCGCTATTTTACAGTCATCTTGAAATAACATTAAAGAAAAAATTCTCTAAAATATCAAACATATTTGCAGCGATTCATCTAGTTGGAATGAATGTTGGCGGAGGCGGTGCAATGATTATAATGGCATTTGCAGGGTTGGCAGGGACAGGGGCAATCACACTATTCACAGAAGGAAAAATAGGTCCAACAAATTTAGAAATAATGGATTCATTCATAGCACCAATTGGCGGATTTATCACCATACTTGCACTAGGAGTAATATGCGGAGGCATGGGATTCATTTTGGCGTTTAAAAGTAAATAATTTAATTTATTTGTTTTTTACAGTTTTTGGTCTTAATACAGATGCTATAATCACGGTTGCCAAAATTGCAAACACGATAAGCAGTGAGGTCATAGTTGGAATGTGATAAATATCCGAAATTATCATCTTTGTTCCAATAAATAGCAATAAAATAATCAATCCAGGCTTGAGATAATGGAATTTCTCCATCATACCTCCAATTAAAAAGTAAAGTGCACGTAGACCTAAAATTGCAAATATGTTAGAGGTAATTACTATGAATGGATCCCTAGTGATTGACAAAACTGCAGGTATGGAATCCATCGCAAACACTAAATCAGTTAATTCAATTATTGCAAGTGCAACTAGCAATGGAGTAGCATGCATTACTCCATTAATTGGGATAATGAACTTGTTTCCAACCAGACTCAAATTAACAGGCATTAATTTTTTCAAAAGTCTGACTGCAATGTTTTTTTCTAGTTCAATTCTCTTTTCTTCTTTTTGAAGTATCATTCTAATTGCAGTGTACCAAAGTAATCCACCAAAAATATAGATCATCCATTGGAAATTATCCAGTAATGATGAGCCCACAACAATAAGTGCAATTCGCATTACAATAGCACTTAAAATTCCATAAGAAAGAACTCGGTGTTGATATTTGTGTGGAATTCCCAAAGTGCTAAACACTAGTAAAAATACAAACATGTTATCAACACTAAGGGATTTTTCCAGAGCATACCCTGTGACAAACTCTACCATCTTGGCATTACCTAATGTAAGATAAATGAAACCTGCAAAAACACCAGCAAGTGAAATCCATGTCAAAGTCCAACCTAACGCCTCTTTAGAAGACATTACATGCTCTGTTTCAGATTGTGGTGTTTTGCTTAATTTTTGTTTAATTTTATGAAATGCACCAAGATCAATTGCAATAGTTACTGCCAAAATTACAAAAAATATAATCCAAAGTTCCATTGTAATAACATTTGACTCTGCAGCAACAATACTTGACTCTACCAAATTGATTCAATTTTTAGACAGTGTTATTATAAACCAATCTTCAAATCAAGAATAAAAATAATTCAATAAATGTAGAAATTTTAAAATTGGGTGACAAACATACCACAGTATGATCCAAAAAGAAGAACTAGAGTATATTTTGAATTTTGTAGCAAAAAGATGGCAAGAGATCACAAAAGAGCCAAACAACAAGATTATGGAATCACTTCCAAGTCATTTTTGGATGAATTCTGTGGGTGGAAAAGCAGGAAAAGGCAAATGGGTAACTGCATTAATGTATACGGAAAATGAGGGAGATGCCAATGCATTCAAAGAGGTACTTTTAAGATGGCAAACAAAAGGAATGGAAAAAAATCCAGCCCCCGATCTAATACAAATTGGAAAAAAGAAATAGACTATTAATAATTGAAAAACAAGAAAAAACATTGTCAGAATTTTCAATTAAAGAAAAAAAAGTTATTCTAAATCATTTTTCAAATACAGACGATAATGTATTTGCGATAACTACACCAAGACAAGTTGATCGGGGTGCACTAATGTCAAGATACAGCAGAACAGACAAGAGTATGCGTAGAATATTTCTGGATGAGTTTTTACAAAATAAAAATAGAGGTGATGAATTTTACAATAAAGTACTTTTAGAATACGGTGATGATTCTGTTGCAGAATTAGGGGAGGCACAAATTGCAATTGAGGGACTCTCGAATATTGCAGTTAAAAAAATAGAAGATAGAAGAATAGGACTATCATATTTAGAAAAATCATCAAGGTATGTAGCATGGAATAAAAAAATAAATGGAGAATATAGATTCTATAAAGAGCCTACATTAATGAAATCAAAATTTAGTGAAGATTATGTAGAGACATGTAATTTTTCATTTGATATTTACTCTAAAAATATTGAATCCATGATAAAATACATACGTGAAAAATATCCAATTGAAAAATATAGTTTCAAAGACTCAAAAACCGGAATAGAAAAATCATTTTCCAAATTAACACAAGAGCACGACATTAAATCGGCAAACATAATTTACAATGGTTCAACAAAAGCAAAAGCATTGGATATTTTGCGTGGAATTTTACCAGCATCAACACTAACTAATGTAGGAATTACAGGCAATGGTAGAGCCTTTGAGTATCTGCTCACAATACTAGAATCATCAGAACTGGAAGAAGAGCAAGATTTAGCCTCAAAAATCAAAAAAGAACTAGACACAGTTATCAAATCTTTTATCAGAAGATCAGATGACAAATATGGAAAAGCACTACAAAAATATTTACAAGAACTCAAAAAAACATCAAAAAAAATAACAAAAGAGATAAAACCAAAATTAATTTTAGGTGTAAAAACACATCTAGTTGATCACGAATTAGAAAAAACAGCAATAGATAAAATCATTACAAGTATAATGTATGAGCAATCCCCAAGCACGTCATATCATGAAATAATGCAACAAGTAAAAAAATTATCAGAGCAAAAGAAAATAAAAATAATTAATGAATTTATTAAATTACGTCAAAATAGACGCCATAGACCATCAAGGGCATTTGAAAGTGTATACTATACATTTGATTTACTCAATAATTTTGGAATGTTTAGAGATTTTCATAGACATAGAGTACTCACACTTGAAAGACAATTACTTACAACAGATCATGGATACAACACTCCAGATGAAATAAAAATTCTTGGAATCCAAAAAGATTATCAAGAATGCATGGAAAAAACAAAACAAACATTTGATAAAATTAGAATAAAGTATCCAGAACAAGGACAGTATGTAGTAAATTTTGCATATAATTATCCATATTTTATAAAATTTAATCTTCGAGAGGCATGTCATTTAATAGAATTAAGAACCATTCCACAAGGACACATTGATTATAGAAGGGTTGCACAGCAAATGTTCAAAGAGATACACAAGGTTCATCCAAATTTAAGTAAAATAATGAAATTTGTAGATTTGAAAGAATATGATTTGGAGAGGTTTGAATCAGAAAAAAAAATACAAGAAAAAAGAGTGAAGATTAAAAAAATAGAAAATATATAATAGAATTAGAGAAAATAGAAAACATGGTAGATAAAATTATAAAAACATCAAAAGAATGGAAGGAAATACTGACACCAGATCAATTTGAAGTATGCATCAATAAAGGTACAGAGCCACCATTTACAGGTAAATTTTACAACAATAAAGAAAAAGGCATGTACAAATGCGTTTGCTGTGGAGAATCATTATTCAAATCAGATACAAAATATGATTCAGGCTCTGGGTGGCCAAGTTTTTGGCAGCCTATTTCAGATGAAAAGATGGAATACATATCAGATAATGAATATGGGATGGTTCGCACAGAGGTAAATTGTAAAAAATGTGGTGCACATTTAGGTCATGTATTTGACGATGGTCCAAAACCAACTAATCTAAGATATTGTATTAACTCAATTTCTCTTGAACTTGACAAGAATGATAATTAAAATAAGATGGGCGATGGTACATTTTGAGCAAAGAAATGATCAGATAATGCATTCAGAAATTATTAATAAAACAGATATGAAAACAGAAAAAATAGATAATAATAGTAATCTAGTACGGATAGAAGAAATTTGAGAATAATACTTTGTGGTTTTGGGGTTGTAGGTCAAAGCCTAGTAAAATTATTGAATTCAAGATCAGATGATCTGTATGCAAAATATGGATTAAAACCACGAATAATAGCTGTGTCAGATAGTAAAGGGAGTGCAGTGGATACGGCAGGGTTATCATTAGAAAAATTAATTGAAGTAAAAAAAAAATTTGGAACTATAAAAAATTATGGAAATATAAAAAATAACATGTCAGGAATAGATCTAATCAAAAACATTGATGCAGATGTGATGATTGAAACTACAGCTAGCAACTACAAAGATGCAGAACCTGGAATGTCACACATCATAACAGCAATGAAAAGAAAAATGCATGTAATATCAGTAAATAAAGGACCGTTGGCTTTAGCATTTCCGTCATTGGTTGAACTTGCAACATATAATCAAGTAATTTTTAAATTTAGTGGAACAGTTGGTGGAGGAACGCCGATTTTAGATTATGCAAAAAACAGTCTCAGAGGAGAAAGGATCATGTCTTTTTCAGGCATTCTCAATGGAACCACCAATTATATTTTAACGAATATGACAAATGGATCGTCATTTGATATTGCTTTAATGGATGCAAAAGACAAAGGATACGTTGAAGCTGATGAATCACTAGATTTGGATGGATTAGATGCGGCTGCAAAATTAGTAATACTTGCAAATTGGGTCATGGACATGAAAGTTACATTGCCAGATATTGATTGCAAAGGTATTCGCAATGTAACTACAGAAGATATTAAAAAAGCAATAAAAAATAATTGCAGCATAAAATTAATTGCATCATGCGATAAAGAACTTAAAGTACAACCACGACAAGTGCCAATAGATGATCCATTGTGCGTTAATGGAACATTAAATGCAATTGCATTTACATCTGAACATTCTGGAACTCAAACAATTATTGGTAAAGGTGCAGGAGGTATAGAAACGGCAAGTTCAATTCTTAGAGATTTGTTAGAGATAAGACAAGAGATTGCAAAAATTTGAAATCAAATTTAATTTCAAAAAGTGAAACAGTCACATTCCTTAAAATTGTTTCAGAGAAATGGGGAATTCAATTTCCTAAAATAAAAAATCTAAAAGTACATGAAATTGCAGATGATGCACAAATAATTATGGGTCAGGGGATAAAAATTTTAAAGGTTAATGACGAGTATATCCCATTTTTATCAGAAATAGAAATGCTTGAAAAATTCCCTCATGTTACAGTGGATATGGGGGCTGTCAAATTCATGTGTAAGGGAGCAAACGTCATGCGCCCTGGAATTAAAAATCATAGTGAATTTGAAAAAGAAAAAATTGTTTGTGTGATTGAAGAATCACAACATAAATTTATTGCCGTTGGAAAAGCACTTGTTTCAAGCTCAGATTTAAAAAATATGGAAAAAGGAGAAATTATAAAAAACATCCACTATATTTCAGATAAATTTTGGGAGATTGGAAAAACTATTAACAATTAATTTGTTTTAATCTAATTAAAATTATTTAGTAAAATCAAAATAATTGTAACACAAAAAAAATAGAATAGATAAATTTTAATTATGAAAATACAGTTATTACAAAGATTAGATTTTTTCTGTAAATTCTTTTGTTCCGTCTTTGGTGATAACAAGAATATCTAGTCCATCTCCACTTGCAGAATCTCGTAGTATTGCAGCTCGTACTGCTCTTTTTGCTAAATCAATTGCATCCTCTTGAGTCATATTTGCTTTGAATTGTGGATCTAAAACTCCTAATGCCATTTCAGCGCCTGTACCAACTGCTGCATAATCATCTGGAAGAACAGAACCTAATGGGTCTAATGTATACAAAATAGGTTTGTCAACCACACCACCAACAATTACTTGAGTCAGTAATGGAAAGTATCTTCGTTCATACATCATATTTGACATCATTTTTGCGATAGTGTTTGGAGGAACATCACGTTTAAGTTCCATTTTTCTAATTTTTGCTAATGCGGCAATTTGTAATGTTAAAATCTGCATATCAGCTACAAGACCAGCACAAGATGCACCGACTTTTGAAGTGATTGAAAAAGTCTTTTTTGAGGATTTACTTACAAGAAAATTACCAAATGCGATCCTTTTTTCACTTGCAAGAACAATACCGCCATCAAAAGTAATTCCCACAGCCGTCGCGCCTGGCATATACATGGACATATCTCAACTTACTGAGGGCATAATAAAGGGCTTTCTGAGATTATAGAAAAAGACCAATTTTTATAGAATGATAATCAAGTTTGTGAATTGACAGATGCCATCATCAATAAAACAAGATTAAATGATATTACTAATTTTGGATTAAGAGCGTCTGTAGGAGTGATTTTTTTAGCACATGGTCTAGGAAAACTAAATCCACAATTTATTGGATTTCTAACAGGACAGTTGGGATTTGCACCAGAAATGCAGATACCAATTGCATTGGCAGAAATTATTCCAGGGATATTATTAATTACTGGAATTCTAACACGTGTTTCTGCATCTATGTTATGTGTAATCATGCTTGGTGCAATATTTTATGTGAAAAAAGCAACTAATTTAATTGGTCAGGGAGGATATGAATTTGATCTCATATTACTCGCCGCATCACTGGTAATAATTACTGCAGGTCCTGGAAAAATATCACTTGCACAAATTATAAAAAAATTACCAAGTTATCTACACTAATCATTTCCAAATTTTTCCATAATAAGACAAATACATTTTGTAGTTTTTTTCAATAAATCGATTCGAGTGAATTCATTAGGTGAATGAATTCTAGAAAACATGTATGTGCTGCCAATAGAGATGCATGGGGCATTTAAAATATTTACAAAAGAATGCATTGGTCCAGTACCAGCATTTGAGACATTCAAAATTGATTTTCCAAATACATGATCTGCCGATGCCTTTACTTTTGAAACAAATGGATCTGTTGGATTTGTTCTAGCAGCAGATTCACCGTGGAAAATTTTAATTTTAATATCCCCGTATCCTTTTGATTTCAAATGTTTTTTTAATCTATGAAATTGTTTTTTTGGATCCATTTTTGGAACCAATCTAAAGTCAATTTTTACTAGCGCCTCTCCTGGAAGTACAGTTTTTGCACCATTTGCAATATACCCTGAAATAAAGCCAGCTATATTGCAAGTAGCACCTCCAACAAGAGCTTTTTTGGCATTCAAACCATGTAGGTTATCAACAAATGAATTAATTCCAAATTCTTTTTTAAATGATTTTTCATCAAAAGGCTCTTTAGATATTATTTCTAAATCACTTTTTGATAGTTTAGTCATTTCTTTATACCAATCTTTAATCAAAATTTTTCCATTTGAATCCCTAAGTGTTTGTAGTGCTTCAATTAATCGCCATGCAGGATTTTTTATTAAAACAGCCAAGCTTGAATGTGCATCACGAATTGATTCTCTTACAGATAATTCAACGTACAACAATCCTTTCATTCCAAGACCGATAATTGGTCTATTTTGTGAATCAATATATCCGAATTCCCAGATTACGCCATCGCATGAAAATTTATTTTTAAATTTTTTTAAATATTGATTAATGTGTGCACTGCCAGTTTCCTCCTCACCTTCAATTACAAATTTAATATTGCAAGGAACATCTCCATTGGTTTTTAGATGTGCTTCAACTGCTTTTATTCGGGTAATTAATTCACCCTTATCATCAGATGCACCTCTACCAAATATTTTATTTCCTTTAATTTTTCCACTGAATGGGGGGTCGTCCCATAATTCAAAAGGTTCAACCGGTTGAACATCATAGTGATTATAAAACATCAAAGTTTTACGTGGATTTTGTTTTGATTTTATTTCACCATAAACTATTGGTGCGGCATTTTTTATTTTTAGTATTTCAGATTTAATTCCTGATTTTTCTAGTGTTTTTTTTACTAGATATGAACATTTTTCAATGCCTTCATTTTTTGCAGATATACTTGGTTGTCGAATTAGTGTTTGTAAATCAAAAATCAGATTAGGCATATGAGAATCAACGTACTTAAAAGTGGACAATTTACTCATACAATTCTATCAAAAGGTTTCATTGTATTTGGAATTTCATCTAATAGATCCATTGCAGTCATGTGTAATCCAAACTTTTTTTGAGTGGCTTTTCCAGCTAATCCATTGATGAAAGTTGCAGCCGCTGCAGATTCCAAAGTATTACGATTTTTTGCAAGTATTCCTGCAACCAATCCAGATAAAACATCACCTGTACCACCTACCGTCATTGCGGGTATTTTTTTTTCGTTAAGATATGTGGTATCACCATTAGAAATAATATCAGTTGCACCTTTGAGTAAAACAGTAATTCCGTAATCTTTAGCATTTTTTTCAACCAGCATAATACGTTCTTTTTTTGAATCTGTTGGAGTCGTTCCAAATAAATGCTTGAACTCTCCGGCATGGGGTGTGACTACGACATTTTTATCAGATAAAATAGGCAATATTTCAGGAACAAGGGCACTTGCATCCAATGAAAGTCGAATGTCTCTATCCAAAAGTGATTTAATTAAAAGCAGTAATGCCTCTCGATCTTGCACTGCAAGACCCATTCCAATTGTTGCAGAATCTAATTTTGATGGAATCAAACCAAGAAGTTTGTTCACAGCACCGCGGGTTAATTTTTGATCAACTAGTGGAATCACGATAAGATTTGGAGATATTGCACGAGTTGCAGACACATTAGTTTTTGGAACTGAAGTATACACTAGATCAACACCAGACCTCAATGCAGCAATTGAAGATAAAATTGGGGCTCCATGATAAATAAAACTACCACCAATAACTAATGTAATTCCATTATCACCTTTGTGTGAATTTGCTTTTCTTGCAGGTATGAATTTTTTTACATCTGTGATTTGTAATGTTCTCCTAGTCATTACAAAATATAGTAAATAATGACTGGATAAATCTTGTTTTAACTAGAAAAATTTAAAATCATGTAGATTTTTCATCATTTTCAACATCATCTTGAATCGCAATTTCTTCAAAAGTTGCAGGGACTGATTTTTTCTTTGTACCTCTACCGAAAAATGCTTTTCGAGCATAGCATAGATATGTAGTATGACCTATTCCTTGAAAAGAGTGCCTAGTTTTTCCTTCACGTGCTTCAATCGTCCTAATAATATGTTCAGTAGATTCAATATCAGTAAATTCATTTTCGACTAATGCAATTGTTAATTTTTCTAGCTGATTCATAGTGGGACAAATTGCAAAAAGAGAACCGCTACCCTTTAGCATTTTTCTAACTTGTGGAAGTACAGTCCAAGGATCACCAAGATCAATTAGAGCCACATCAACTTCTTCAAGTGGCATTTTTTTTGCAACTTTTAAATCTAAATTTTGTTGTGTGACATATTTTGACATTCCAGCTTTTTTGATATTTTTTTCAGCTATTTTCATAAAATTTTCATCAACATCAAAAGTGTATACATGTCCTTTGGGTTTTATTACACTTGCAATAAATGATGTAAGAGAACCGCTACCCGTGCCAATTTCTAAAATCTTTTGACCATTTCCAATACCAGCTCTTGCGATAATGTAACCTATATCTTTCGGATATACAATTTGTGTGCCATGTTGAAGTTTCATAACATGGTCATACATTGTAGGTTCAATTAGATACACATACTTGTCTTTGTTAGTTGTTAATCTAGAACCGAATTCTTTTCCTAGAGCATCTGCATGTTTAATTACGCCTATATGGGTATGAAGCGATTCTTTTTTAGATATTTTAACAAGCCATTTTTTAGATGCATTATAATAAAATAAAACATATGAATTTTGTTTAATCTTAGACATGCATTTTTTCTAAAAATTTTAGATAAGAACCTAACTGATATCAGATATAGATGTAAAATTGACGCAAATTAATTTTATTTACAAGATTTCACATAAATCGTATTAAATAAATACGGCAATTAGTTACTCGTATTATGTCAAATATGAAATGCGTATCATGTGGGATTGGTTTCTTTTCTCCAACTGGAGCAGACAAATGTTCTAGATGTGCAGGAAATGAATCTCATGGAAGTGAAAGTCATGATTCTTGTGGCTGCGGACATAGTCACTAATCATTTTTTTATAAATTATCCAATAGTAATTTACAGTGTTTTTCCATAAATCAAAATATTAAATTTGTATTCAAATATTATAAAAAACTACATTTTATCAGGAGCGGTAATACCTAATAATTCAAGTGCTTTTTCAAGTGTTAGCTTAAATGAATTTACAATGCATAATCTAGAATTTTCTAATTTTTCATTACCTAGATCAATTACTTTTACATGTTCATAAAATGAATTAAAAGATACGGCTAGATCATGGCAATATCTTGCTATAACTTTGGGGGATAAATTTTTGGCAGCATCCATGACATGCATATCAAACAATCCAATTGTTTTGATTAGATTTATTTCAAATTGATCATTTAATAAAGAAAAGTCTATATCGATTGATGGAATACGTGTAGATTTTTCAATTATCCTTGATGCTCGTGCAAAAGCATATTGAATGTATGGTGCAGTATCACCATCCAAACTCAGTGATTTTGTCAAATCAAATGTAATCATCTTGTCCAAATCCTGCTTTATCATTTCATAACGTAAAGTTCCAACAGAGATATGATGTGCAATTTGTTTGATTTCAAAATCAGACATTTCTGGATGTCTTCGTCTAATTTCATCAGTAGTTTTATTTTTTAATAAATCATAAACAGAATCAGCATTAACATAGAGACCTTTTCTACCAGACATTTGAGCTTGTTTGCCATCCGTGTTTAAGCCAAGTGTTTTTGCAGTGTCAGCGCTTAGTGTAACTGATTCATACCCAAGATGAATGTAAACATCCTGTTTACATTTAAATTTAGACATTATGGTTGTAATGATTTTTTGGAGTCTGTCTTGCCGAGAATCAATTACAGTGATTACTTTTTCACCAATGAAATTTTGTTTAAAATTATTATTTGGTACCAAAGTGGTTTGCCAAAGAATATGATTATCAGGCTGTAACTTGTCATATTTTTCATAGTTAAATGGATCATTCACTAATCCCAATTTCCATGCAGCATATGGAATATCTTTTGCGATATATGTTGCAGTTCCATTACTTCTTACAAGTACCTTATCCTCGTCATTGTTTTCACCTCTTATCACCCAACAGCCAATGTTTTTACCGTTGTTTTCAAATTCTATGAGATTCATTTCTTTTAATTTTTCAAAGATTTGATTCCATAGTCCTGAACGAATTATCTGAGATTCAAAATTCAGGCAGTCATAATATACACCTAAATTCCAACAAGTTTCAATCTGATTTTCTAAAACACGCCGCGTGATTTTATCAGCAAACTGAGCAATTTCAGAAGTTCCATCTTCTAATTCTTTTAAAATATTTTTTCGGATATTTTCCAAACTAGGATCTTGTTCATATTTTTCAGTAGTTTTAACATAAATATCATCACCACAGTAATGATCGAACTTTTTTTCATTTGGAGGCTCTTGAGCAAATCCTAAATGTCTAAAACCTACAATAATATCTGCCACTTGAAGACCAGAATCATCAACATAGTTGAGCACATTTACTTTGTAGTTAGCTTTTTTTAGAATTCTAGATATCGTGTCGCCTAAAACAATATTACGTATATGACCAATGTGAAGAGCTTTGTTCGGATTAACACTTGTATGTTCTACTACAATGATAGAATTTTTTCCAAGATCAACTGAGCCATAATAATCTAAATTAGATTCAGATAAAATAAGTTGATTCAGTTTTTCCCAATTTGCAAAAAAATTAAGATAGCCAGATGGGTGCGATTCTACATTAGACACAAGAGTAGATTGTAATTGATTATATTTTTCAGACAACATATCAGCAATTTCTTTAGGATTTTTCTTAAAGTGTTTACCAAGTAGAAATGAAACATTTGAACTCACATCACCAAATCCGGGTTTTGCGGGCTCTACTGAAAATAAAATATCAGATACAGATAGATCATCCAATATTTTATGTATATTATTATCAATTTCATCTATCAATAATTTAAATGACAAGTCTATATCTCAGATAATTTAGATGCTAATTTATCTAGTGCTTCTATAACGCCATCACCAGATTTAGCAGACATTGTCATTGTTGCGCTAGATTTTACATGTTCTGAAGAATTTCCAAGTGCAATACTTGTTTTTGCAATTTTAAATAACGGAATATCAGTTTCACTGTCACCTATTGCAATTACATCTTCACTGGAAATTGACAATCTTTTCATAATTTCTTGAAATCCGGTACCTTTGTCTATTCCGTGTGAATTTATATGAAATGCATATTGGCTGTCTGAAAGTAAAACATCCAAATTTTTGTCTAAAACTAATTGTTTGGCCAATTCTAAATCAAATGTTCTTTCTAATACTACTTCAGTCATTCGTGGAAAAACAGATTTTTCGACAACATTATCAATCTCTTTTTTTATAATTTGAAATGCATGCTGACATTCTTGTAAATTGCCAAGTAAAATATGCTCATTTGTATTGAGGGTTATACTGCCACCATTTTCACCTACAGCGATTTTTGTTGTTCCTCCAAAAACAGACAGCATGTGTGCTTCAACAGATGACCTACCAGTTACAAAAATTACGTTATGTCCAATATTCGTCATATGTCTTAAGGCAGCAAGAGCATCCAAATTAATTCGTCCAGCCCCATTTTCAGTTATAGTTCCATCAATGTCTACAGCAAATGTTTTGCGTTTCATATCTATTATTTTTGGAACCGAATAATATTTGCTACGTGTAATTTCTTGCTTGAATCAACAAAAAACAATACAAAATACATAAAAATCAATAATTTTGTAGTCATCATCACAAATTATAATGTAAAAAATTAGAATGTAATAGAATTAGCAAAAATCAAACATCATAATTTGTAAGGGCAGTTAAGAATAAAACTTTTTGAGTCCTTTATCTGTAACATGTAACTCTATTTTTGAACCAAAAAGACCTTGTTTTTGTTCAACTCGAATCAATCCATGATTTTCCAAATCTTCTAAAACAGAATTAAGAGAATCAGTATCAATACCCAATTTGTTTTGAATTGAATTAAAAAATTTTGTGCCATGATTGATTTCACCTAGAACCAGCATGTCAATGGATGCAGGCTTTGATTCACTTTGAGATCTTCCTACAGGTGGTTCTCGTGCGGATTCAGATATAGTATTATTGGAAAATTGGAATTGATCATTAGGTAATTGTTGTGAAATATCAGAATTCTTTGATTTCCATTTTTTTAGTAAACGTGGCACTATTCTAGATAATGGAATTAAAAGGAATACCAAATAAATCCACATAAATCCATTTTCAGCCATAATGTAATTTTCATTTAGAACTATTTCATCATTGTCATTTTATTAATAAATTAAAATCGTGATTAAAAATAAATTACCACGTATTGATTAAAATGGTTTTTGCTAGTATAGTATGATATAAGTATAGTAAATATGATACATTTGTGTGTCAAAATATCAGCAACCACCAATGGATGTAAATTTTGGAAAAGCCAAGTTACTAATTATTGGCATAATCATAATTATAATAATCGCAGTAATTTCATCAGCATCAGTACAAATAGTAGAAGCTGGTAATAGGGGAGTTTTACTACACTGGAGTGCAGTAGATATTGCTAGTCCACCTTTAGAGGAAGGATTGCATTTTGTGACACCATTTGCAGATAAAGTCATAAACATGGAAGTTAGAACCCTTAAATTCGTAAAAGGAACATCCGGTGCTTCAAAGGATCTTCAAACGGTAACAACTGAGGTTACAGTCAATTATCACGCTTCTGCAAATTCAGTGAATATTTTGTATGGTAAAGTTGGACCTGATTATGAAAGTAGAATCATTCAGCCAGCAGTAGAAGAAGTAGTCAAGCAAATAACTGCAAAATATAATGCAGAAGAATTGATCACGAAAAGACCTCTAGTAAAAGCAGATATAGAGACACAAATTACCGCCCGTCTTAATCCTTACAATATCATTACAGATGCAATTTCAATTACAGATTTTCAATTTTCACCACTATTTGCACAAGCCATTGAATCTAAAGTAGAGGCTGAACAAAAAGCACTCAAAGCTGAAAATGACCTTAGAAGAATTGAAGTTGAAGCAAGACAACAAGAGCAACAGGCAAAAGGTATAGCTGCTGCAAATGTCGCAGAAGCAAGTGGTGAAGCTGAGGCTATTGAAATAATCAATGGAGCATTGGCAGAAAATCCAAATTATCTAGAATGGCTCAAAATACAGTCATGGGATGGTAAATTGCCAATGGTGGTAGGAGGTGATGGCGCGACACCATTTATTCAGATACCAAGAGAGCCATAGTATAAGATTTTTTTAAAGTTTAGGAATTATCTCTAATAAAATCATACATTGTAAGAAACTTTTCAGGTTCTTTTTGTCTGTATTTTTTGGTAAGATGTAGAATTTTTTTATCAGATATTTGAGAGTGATTTTTTTCATAAAATTCTTGTATTATTTGATACTGTGTTTTTCTAATATCGTATTTTTTTAAAGTTAAATTAACAGTTCGATTACATAAATAATCAAAAATAATAAATCTATAACTCAGATATCCAATCAATCCAATTGTAAGAGAGATAAAAAGTGGTATAGTTATAGCGGCAATCATACTGAATAATATATCAAAGAGGGTATGATTAACGTCTTTCTCTGATTTTTCGTTCTAAAATATCGATCAATTCATTTACCATGAAATCACCATCGCGGACATGGCTAATTCCAGTAATAGTCTTTATCCTAGTCATTGTTTCAGCAGTTATTTGTAATTGAGGCATAAATTACTAAAAATTCATTGTAATTTAAAGCAAGGAATAATCAAAAAAATAAAGATAATGGGTTAGTGCAAATAATTCATTGTTGCATACATTTGCATTCACAATCAAACATTCCTGCTTTTCCCATACATTGATCATGATGTTCATGATAACATTTATCACAAGTAACCAAGAATTACTTTACGATTTACAATCTTAAATACTAACGTATGTAAAATCATGCATAAAATTATAATTATCAAGTAAAGAGAACATAGAAGAAAAATCATAGGATTTTATTTGAAAGAGTTCAGTTAAAGATTGAACAGATTTGGGAATTCCTGAAAAAATTAAAGCGATTCAAGACGAAATGGCAAAAACTCAGATCAATAAAGCCACAAATCACCACATAGGCATACTAAAAGCAAAAATTGCGAAATTAAAACGGGAACAAGAAGATAAAGAAATTCAAAAAAGCGGGGTTAAGACAGATGGATTTGATGTTAGACGAGCAGGGGACGCCACAGTGGTGTTTATTGGACTACCAAGTGTTGGAAAATCTACTCTCTTAAATAAATTAACAGATGCAAAGTCGGCAGTTGCAGCTTATCAATTTACAACTTTAACAGTAGTTCCAGGAATGATGGATTATAGAGGAGCCAAAATTCAAGTTTTAGATTTGCCAGGGATTATCAAAGGCGCCTCAAGTGGAAAAGGTTTAGGTAAAAGAATATTATCAGTTGCAAGATCAGCAGATTTAGTTTTATTGATGCTAGATGTGTTTCAACCATTTCATGAAGATGTGTTGGTGAATGAATTAGGAAACATAGGAATAAGATTAAATAAATTACCTCCAAATATCACAATTGAAAAATCACCTATGGGTGGAATTGCAGTTGCACAACAAGTAAAATTAACAAAAATTTCAGAACAACATCTTAAAGATATTTTACATATTTACGGTTTAGTTAGTGCCAGAGTAGTAATTCGAGAAGACATTACATCAGAGCAATTGGCAGATCATATTGCAGGAAATATTAGTTATTCAAAATCACTCACAATTTTAAATAAAATAGATCTAGTAAATAGGGAATTCTTGGAAGATTTAAAAACAAAAATAAAATCAGAGGTAATTGAAGTTTCAGCAAATTCAGAGATAAACATAGAATTGTTAAAAGAAAAAATTTACGATAAACTTAATTTTATTAGAATATATCTGAGACCAAAAGGAGGTCAAGCAGATTTCGTCGAACCATTGATTGCAAGGGAGGGGGATTCAGTAGAAGACATTTGTAATAAATTACATCGAAGTATGAAAAAGCAATTTAGATATGGGCTGATATGGGGGAAAAGCGTAAAATTCGGAGGACAGCGAGTAGGATTGGATCACATTGTGCAGGATGAAGATGTTTTAACTATAATCAAATTACGAGGGGCATAATTTTTTACTTTTAGAAATTAAATAGATCAGGATTAAAAATTAATTTACAAATAAATCACATAAAAATAAACTAAAATATGGTTCTATCATCCAAAAATGATTTTATTTAGGCATAAAATATAGGATAAATAAAATATTTAATGAAAAAATATGATTTTGAAAAATTTGAATATAAAATAATATAAATTATAATTGCAACAAAAAGAAAAATTGTATCTAAATATAGTTCTGTAAAAAAGATTGTCATACATATCTTCAGGAAGTAAAGCAGATCCAAGAAAACCATAATACCATTAAAAATTAACAATTATGAACATAGAAGGATTGTTTTTATTTTTTTAATTAAATTTGTAAATTTAGCTAAACATTTGATCTGGTGGTTGTGAATTCTTTTCTTTTAAATTATTTTTTTGTACGGTGAATTTCTTGTCAGGTGGAGTGATAGATAACTTTACAGAGGTGTTAATCGCATAGTGGGGAGTGCCGTCAGGATTTTGAAAATTAAGAGCCTTACCCACTCTATCTAAATCAACTTTCACTTTTACAATTGTACCGTCTTCTAATTCAAATGATACAAAATCATTTTCAATACGTTTGTAATCCAACATTTTAAATTCTATTTTTTCGGGGGTTTCAGTCATCGATGATTCACACTTTTTATCATTAGTAAAGATAACTCATTAATTTAATTTGTTCTTCAGTGCTAATGATATTTTTATTAATCAAAATTTCTAAAAGATCTTTGAATAGTGCTTTTTGTTCCATAGACATTCCACCAGCTAAACCTTTTTCTCCAGGTGGACCAGGCGGACCTCTTGGACCCATAGATCCGATAGGCCCCTGTTCTCCTGTTGGACCAGTTTCACCATGTGGACCAAATGGACCTGTTGGACCTCGTTCACCTTGTGTGCCTTGAATTCCTTGTGGACCCTGAGATCCTTTTTCTCCGGATGGACCGGATAAACCTCGTTCACCTTGTGGACCTTGTGGACCTTGTGGACCTTTATCGCCTAATGGACCTAATTGACCAGTAAGTCCTTTGTCGCCTTGTAATCCAAGAGGACCTTTTTCTCCTTTTTCACCTTCTGGACCAGGCACACCAGTCAATCCTTTTGCGCCAGCAGGGCCTTGTGGGCCTTGTGGACCTTTATCACCTAATGGACCTTCAGGACCTCTTGGACCCCTATCACCTAAAAGACCAAGTGGTCCTTGTGGACCTTTTTCTCCGGATGGACCTTGTAATCCTTTCTCACCTTGAATACCATATTGTCCAGTGGGACCTTTATCACCAGATGAACCAGTAGGACCAGTTATGCCTTTATCGCCTACTACACCTTGTGGACCTTTATCGCCTTTGTCACCAGGAACTCCACGTAAACCAATTTGACCTTTATCACCAGATGAACCTGTAAGTCCTTTGTCACCTTGTGGGCCAAGTGGACCTCTTAATCCATCTGGACCTTTATCACCAGATGAACCTGTAAGTCCTTTGTCACCTTTGTCACCAGGTGGACCTGAAATGCCTTTGTCACCTTTATCGCCTTTGTCACCAGTGATTCCTTTTTCTCCAAGTGTACCTTTGTCACCTTGTGGACCTTTGTCGCCTTTGTCACCAGGAACTCCCTGAATGCCAGGTAAACCTTTGTCGCCAGATGAACCTTTGTCGCCAGATGGACCTTTGTCACCTTGTGGACCTTTGTCGCCAGATATGCCGTGGGGGCCAGTTGAACCTTTGTCACCTTGTGGACCACCATACCCATAAGGCTTGAAAGAATCAGGATTTGTTTTTACAGTATCTGCTTGTTTTGATAATTTAGTTTTAGATATATTTTCAGATTTATTTTCATCTGATGATTTTTCAAAAAAGACATTAAAAATAGAATGCAATGAAGAAAATAAATCAACTACTATAATCCAAGCATTATCAAGGGCGTAGACAGAAGAGGGTATTGGGTTAACATCAGACCCAAGTGTCTCTGTAAATAATCCATCTTTAACTCTAAGATGAAAATGTCCTTTCCATAAAGAAGGAAATTGTTTGTTTTTAATTTTATCAGGAGCAGGTTTTGAATCAGAAATAAAGATTTCAACCTCATAGATACCAGATTGTGTAAATGGGGATTTGCCATGAATTTCTAATCTCGCGCGATTGGACATAATCGATTGTGGGGATATCAAGTATTTCTATATTTGGTGCAAAATCATTCATTTTTTTCTAGATCAAAATTAGCCTCAAAAATGGTAAAAAGGTAATATTCAAAAGAGGATAAAATAAAAAATATTCTTAAATTTAGACACTTTTATGAATTAACAGTATTACAAAAGTTAGAAATGCAGAAATAAAATTAAAAATACGGGCAAAATAAAATATTACAAGATCTATCAGACATTAGATAAAATCAAATTATGATAGTGATTTTAAAGTAAAATTTTAAGTCAGTCATTAAAGATAACACATAGTAAATTCTATTCAGTATGGTATTTATCTAGATAATAGAAAGATTGAGCTAGTGAAGAAGATATTCCAGAAAAAAACAGGGGAAAACAAGATAGAATCTAAAATTGTTGTTCCAGTTGAAGAAACATCATTAGTGGATCCAGACTATAATCGTAAAAAATTATTTAAAAAAGGTGTAAATCTCATGGCAGATGAAAAGCTTGAAGATGCAGCAGCCATTTTTGAGCAAGCGTTAAGAATTGAGCCAAACAATATTGAGACTTTAATAAAATTGGGCTATGTCAGATTTCATTTAGAAGAGTATAATGATGCACTAAAGATTTATGATAAAATTTTAGACATAGATGTAACAAATCCAGAAACTTGGAATTTGAAAGCATTAGTACATTATGAGCAAAAAAATTATGCCAAAGCATTAGATGCTGTTGAAAAAGCAGTAGAATCAGATCCAACATATGGAATGGCATGGTATAACAAAGCATGTTTTCTTTCACTAGTCAATCAAGTTCCAGAATCACTAGAAGCACTCAAACGTTCAATTGAAATCGATGTTAAAAATGCAAGAAAATCAATAAGAGATAAAGATTTCAGAAATGTCAGAATTGAAGAAGGTTTTAAAAGAATTATGGAAGTGGTGGTATTGGAATCAATTAGACAAGGGTACCATACAATTGGAGCAATTGTGTGGACAACGTTTCTAGATAAAGCAGATACAGAAAATGCATTAAGAAAATTACTTGAAAAAGGATTAATTGTTCAGCATGAAAAACGAGATGGTTTAAGTAAAATTCCAATATATGATCTCACTGCAGATGTTGCAGAAAGAATGGGAAAAGATAAAAAAGGATTATTTGGAATATCACAAAAACAATTATCAAAGCCAATTAAAAACTTAAAAGAAATTAGTCAAGCCATACAATCAGCAAGAGTGGCAATAGAAGAAGAGAACATAGAAAAAATAATTGAAATTTTTGAAGAATTCATAGATTCTACAAAATCAGGAGAACAAATGATTGAGCAATTTTTCGAAGAACACAGAGAAATAAGATTATGGAAAATCAGATTAAAAGATAGAGGAATAGATTATCTCATTGAAAACAAAGGTAAAATGATAAATCTTTTAGACAATGTAGAAGTAACAATCACTAAAAAGCTTAGAAACGAAATAGCTTAATTTATTCTGCAGAGAGATCCCAATAGTGGGCATCCTCTTGTTTCACGGTTGGTTTTTCAAGACCCTTCCATTCTTTAAAAGAGCGTACATACAATTTGATATTAGATAATCCAATTGATTTTAATGCATAGTAAGCTAATCCTGAAAGAGTTCCAACACTTCCACAATAAGTGATAATTTCAAATTCGCCTGTAATTCCTCTATTATCTAAAAGACGTTTCATATCTTCCTTTGGTCGTAAAATTTTATCCTGTGTTGCGAGTGTTCTATAAGGTAGATTGATTGCACCAGGAATGTGTTGTTCCAAATAGTTCAATCGTTCCCTATTATCAATTAAAAGTACATTTGGTTTATTTTTGGATGTTTCTAAATAATCAGTTGTTGATAAAATTTCTGAATTAAGTTGAATAGTGTGCTCTTTACTTTGTATTTGTGGAATTTTATCATCGTGTTCTAACCCAAGGGATTTCCATTTACTAAAAGTTGTTTCAAGCAAAGATACTTTAGAATGACCCAAATATTCCAATGTCCATGCAACTCTAGATGCAAGTGCACCAAATGTATCATCGTAAACTACTACAGGAGTTTCATCATCAATACCAATTGTATTTACAAGTTTTACAACACGTTCAGGACTATCATCAGATAATAAATTTGCAAGTGGTAAATTTACGGCATTTGGAATATGGCTTTTTTTATAATCTTCTTCTCTTCGTACGTCAATCACTCTAACACTATTGTCTCTAAGTTCAGATCTAAGCGAATCAATATCCATTGTTATTTTTACATTTTTTTCTTGACTCATGCTGCACATTCTCCTTTTCCAGTTTTTGTATGATAACTTGAATCACTTCCATAGTCATTGTAAAAATCCGGATCTTCCTCTTTAGTAGGAGGAATTGTTAAAAAATCCAAAGCGATTTTCATATCATGCATTGATTTTATTGCAGTGTCTTCCTTACCATTTATAATTCTATGAAGCCAATCTTTTAGAGTATCGTTGGATTTTTTATTTTCCTTGAATAATTCAATTATTTTTAAAATTACCGGAATTACTCTTTTTGCAGGAATTCTATGACAAGTAGAACCAAGTGTTGTCTCGCCATCAGAACGACCACCTAATGACATTTGATAGTTTGGATACATTTCTTTTCCAACTCTTCCTCCTCCACCAAAAAAGCCAATTGTTGCAATTCCATGTTGGGCACATGCGTTAGGACACCCACTAATCTTGATGGATGAATCAGATAAATCATCATCTTGATCTAATTTGAGTTCAAGGAATTTTCTTTGAATTTCCTTTGCCAATCTATGGGAGTTGGTCAAAGCTAAATTACAAGAGGTAGTTCCAGAACAACCAACAGGTGCAGCCATAGTAAGAGAGCCGGATTTTGCCAACCCTACCCCAAGTAATTTGGAATATAGTCTTGGCAAGTCTTCTTCATGAACATAACGTATTGCGATATTTTGTATAAATCCAGTTCTAGCATTACCTTCTGATGAAAATTCTTGAATTATGCTAGCTAGTGAAATTAATTGATTTGAGGTTATGTCTCCTGCCTCAAGTGTTATGAATACTGAATGATATTCGGATTGTTTTTGTTTTAGAGTGCTTGTTTTAATCCATCGAGCATATCCTTCTGGAATAGATCCACCACTTTCATCAGATATTTGAATAGGTCGTTTTATCAGGTTTGGAGCATGATCTACATCAAGACGAGTGACAACTGATTGAGTTGCACGTACAATGGCTCTTTCTTTAAGAACAAGATTACGAAATTTTTCCCACCCCATATCATTAACAAGATATCGCATTCTATTTCGTGCCATATTTTTTCGATCACCTAATCTATCAAAAATTCTAATCACTGCAATGGAAGTATACAAAAGATCTTCCTCAGGGGTAAATTCTTCCAATTGATGACCAACAAAAGATTTGTTACCCAACCCACCACCAAGAAAAATTTTAAATCCTTTTTGAGTTGAACCATCTAAATCCCTAGTTTGTGAAATTAATCCAACATCCACCATTCTCACCATTCCATGTTTTTCACAACATGTAAAATTAAATTTAAATTTTCTTGGAAGACTTTGAGATAACGGATTTCTCAGGAAAAATCTAGCTGTAGCAAGAGCATATGGAGTAGAATCAAATTCCTCATCAGGGCAAACACCAGACAAAGGACTACACATTACATTTCGAACAGAATTACCACATGCTTCACGGGATGTAAGACCAACATCAGCTAAACCTCGTAAAATTTCTGAAACATCTTCCAATACGACCCAGTGTAACTGGATATTTTCTCGTGTAGAAAAATGAGCACTACCTATAGAAAATTGCTCACTTAATTGAGATATTTTTTCAAGTTGATATGGGTAAACTTCACCTGCAGGTAATTTGATACGAACCATAGCATAATCATTAGTCATTCTTGTGCCATATGCGCCATGTTGTAATCTATATCGCCTGAAACTATCTTCATCGAATTTTCCCTGACGGTATAATTTTACAGTCGCTGCAAAGTCTTCAGCCTCCTCCATTTTTCCCCAATTTATTTTAGATTTGGAAGAAATTGGGTTAGAGTTAACAGGTTCAGATAATGTCAATACAATAGAAAGTACTTTGAGTTATGATATAAATTTTTGATATTGGAAAGTTTAGGTAACAATGTTTCAAGTTAGACATTAATTTTCCTCATACTGAAAATAATTCCACATAGTTAGAATTAGTTTACCCTAATTTTAAAAACATGTGCGAAAGTATTAATGGGTTCTCAGAATGATTAATTTCATGCAAGAAGCTACAGTCGCAGAAAAATCAACAAAAATATTCACAGATGTTCGTGAGGTTGAAATTACTCGTGCAATTGTAAACGAATTTCATTCAGTTTTAATAGATAGAGCAGAATCAGATGTGATAATAATAGGAGCAGGACCTGCAGGATTAACTGCAAGTAGAGATCTTTCAAATATGGGTTACAAAGTATTAGTTGTTGAACAAAATAATTATCTCGGTGGCGGATATTGGTTGGGTGGGTATATGATGAACCCAGTAACCGTAAGAGAGCCTGCACAAAAAATATGGGATGAGTTAGGAATTCCATACAAAAAAGTTTCTGAGGGATTATACTTGACACCAGGACCACATGCAGTTTCAAAATTAATTGCAGCTGCATGCGATGCAGGGGTAAAATTCCTAAATCTTACAAAGTTCGACGATCTTGTTTTAAAAAACGGTAGAGTTTGTGGTATAGTAGTTAATTGGATGCCAGTGTCAGCATTACCAAGAAACATTACATGTGTTGATCCTATTGCACTTGAAGCAAAAATGATCATTGATGCATCAGGACATGATTCAGTTGCAGTAAAACGTCTTGTAGATAGAGGATTAGTAGAGTGGAAGGGAATGAATCCAATGTATGTAAATGAAGGTGAAGAACACGTGGTTAACAAAACTGGTGAGGTGTATCCAGGGTTGGTTGCAGCAGGAATGTCTGTCACAGAAACGTACGGTTTAGCTAGAATGGGTCCAACTTATGGCTCAATGTTATTTTCAGGTAGAAAAGCAGCTCAAATTACAGCAGAAAAAATCAAAGAGTTAGAAAGATAAACAATCAACAATAAATCAATTCATTGAAAATATCAAAAATATTTTTGTATGATGAACCAACCGTTTCAGAAATTAAACCTCAAGAATTAGCAACTTTTCTAAAACAAACATTTCCAGTTGAAGTTGAAATAAGGAAAAATATCTTAAATTTATCAGAAAAAAATATGAGTCAAAAAATAGAATCACATATAATTTCAAATCTAAGAAAACCATATGAAAAACAAACTTTCAATACGAATGAAATTTCAGTAAATAAAAAAAATGATGCAGATGCTGAAAATATCACAATGTATGACGGATTTAAAATTCAAAATATATTGAGCGAGATAATACATGAGGATGAAAATTCATTAAACATGTTTCATGTTGTATTTACAGACAAATTATTAGGCACATATGATTATTCAGATTATAGATATCATGGAAGGGTATTGATAAGTGCCAATCCCACAATAATTTCAACTACAGGCATAATTGAAGCTCCAGCAAAATCAGTGGAATATCATTTAGATATGATATCAAATCTTAGACAGGGTGAAAACATAGAATCAGTTAAACAAAAACACAAGTCAACATATCTAGAATATAATGATAAACGATTGTCAAAAATTATAGAAGGATATCTCTTACAAGCAATATTTTATTTTGAAACAGGAGTAGCATTTTGCGATAAATTAGAATGTAGACTTTTTAATGCACATTGGCAAAAAGACCTGATTTATTCACAATTAGAAATTAATAGATTATGTGATTTTCATCAAAGTGTACTAGAAAAAATAACTCAAATTTAAGATTAAATGATTTGGCAGATATTCAACAACTTAAATTAATCAAATTTAGAGATATTATATTATGATGGCTGCAGATTCAGGTGCAACAATATTAGAAAATAAAGACAAAACACCAAAGAGTCCAGATAAAAAGAAAACAAAATTTGATATTGTAATTATTGGAGCAGGTCCTTCAGGGTATACAGCGGGAATTTATTGTTCAAGAGCAGGATATGATACACTCATCTTATCAGGCATATTGCCAGGGGGTCAATTAGTCAATACAACAGAAGTTGAGAATTATCCAGGATTTGAAAAAGGAATAATGGGTCCAGATTTAATGATTGAAATGCGAAAACAAACACAAAGAATGGGAACTACAATAATAGATGATGAAGTAGTAAATGTGGATTTTACACATAGACCTTTCAAAATACTAACAGCGTCAGAAGAGTATGAAGGACGAGCGGTTATTATTGCAACAGGAGCCAATCCCAGAAAAATGGGATTGGAGGGAGAACAAACTTTTGCAGGGAAAGGAGTGTCATATTGTGCAACATGTGATGGACCATTTTTCAAAAATCAAGAATTGATAGTAGTTGGTGGCGGAGATTCAGCATTAGAGGAAGCAACATTTCTTACAAAATTTGCAACAACTGTACATGTGGTGCACAGGAAAGAAACATTACGTGCCAGTAAAATAATGCAAGAAAGAGCAATAAAGAATAACAAAATAAAATTCCATTGGAATTCAACAGTAGTAGAAATTAAAGGGGATCAAAAAATGCGACAGGCCGTACTAAAAAATATTAAAACTAATGAAGAAAAAACACTCGACGTTGCAGGACTTTTTGTTGCAATAGGTCATGAACCAAATACAAAATTGTTTAAAAAACAAATTGATTTAGATGCTGATGGATACATTATTTTAAAAAATAAAACACATACAAATATTGAAGGTATTTTTGCAGCAGGTGATGTACATGATAGAGGTTATAGACAAGCAATCACAGCGGCAGGATTTGGATGTATGGCAGCAATAGATGTAGACAAGTATCTTACAGAAAATTCCTAAATAACCAATTAATTTATAAAAATATCTAATGAAAAATGCGCAGTGTAAAAAATGCCTAAATAAATTTGAAGAAAAGAAAATTTTTACAATTCAGCAATTTCAATATACAAAAGAGCCTCCATACAAATGGACATTAGAATTTTTTAAATTATTAGAAATTGGTGAATGGGATTCATTTTGTGAAAATTGTTTAATGGATTATTCAAAAATACTAAATAATGTATGGAAAAATGATACATAAAATTAATTTCAAACTCTTTATTGGAGAAAAAATTATGCATTGTAATGAATGATGAAATAGAAAAAGTCAAAGAAATTATCAGTGAAAATAGCGATGTTTTGGCAAAATTAGGAAAGGAATTATCAGCAATTCATTTTAGTTATAAAATAACAGAAAATTCAACAGAATTATTTTGGCAAAACAGAATTAATGAATTTAAAAAATATTATGAAAAAGGAAAAGAATACTATATTCAAGCACATGGATTAATGAATTTAAAAAATAAAGAACAAGCGGGATTATTTTTACTTAGAATAAGTAAATTTTCCCAGATGGCATTAAAATTTATAGTAAACATGGAAGAAGTCAAAAATAATCCTTCAGTAATTAAATTAAAAGATAAACAACAAAGTAAATGGAGCAAAGAACTTAGAGAAAGATTAGTTGAATCAAATAATGCATGTTTTCAATATGAAACAGATATGAATAAATTTTTTAGAGAATTCTATGAAACTAGCTTGAAAGATATTAAAAAACAAGACTAGTCAAAATAAAATTTACAATGAATATGCTAATTTAGACATGTGTTTTGCTTCTCTAAGTCCATCATTAAATTCCTGTTCGTTCATTATATTTTGTGCAGCATAGATACTCTTGAATTTTCTCCCATCATCAGCAAATATTCCAACAACACACCTATTGCCATCAATTTTATATTTTTTCATACATGCATAGACAGCCGCAGAGGAAGGACTGATCAATAGTTTATCTTTTACTAGTACTTCTTTTACAACAGAAAACGCTTCATCATTATTTACAGATACCCAATCATCAACGACACTTTCCCGTTTTAAAAATAAATCAGGTTTTGAGGATTCTTCAAAATTTCGCCATCCTTGAATTAAATGATTTTGTTGAGGTTGGCAACCGATAATTTTGACATTTGGATTTTTTTCTTTAAGAAATGTACCAATTCCAGTAATTGTACCTCCAGTACCTACACCTGTAAAAAAGTGAGTGATTTTACCATCAGTTTGTTTCCAAATTTCAGGACCTGTCCCCATATAATGACCCATAAAATTTGCCTCATTTGCATATTGATTTGGAGAATAATATGTGTCAGGCCTTGATGAAGCTATAGAAGTCGCTAGTGCAATACTTTGATCAGTACCGGCACCTACTTTTGGGCAAAGATCATCACTTGTCTCAAAAACTTTGGCACCTAAACTTCTAATAATATTCTTAGTTTCATCGCTAGCTTTTTCAGGAATTACAATCTCAACTTTGTAACCAAGTACATTTGCAATACCAGCTAAACCTATACCTGTATTTCCAGAGGTGGGCTCAATAATGATACTTTTACCCCGTGTGAGTTTACCTTTTTCCTCACCATCTTTAATCATCCAGTATGCGGCTCTATCTTTAACAGAGCCAAATGGATTGTGACCTTCAAGTTTTGCAAAATATGTAGCATTATCAATTGAAAGAGAATCTAATTTTACAAGAGGGGTATTCCCGATTTGGTTTAAAATATCAGAACTATTTTCAGATCCCATGATTTTGTTTTATTTCACCTTTTTAATTTGAAAAGTGATCGTGTTACCATCTTTTTTTACATCTAATAACACATGACCGTTTCGTGTGACCCATCGTGTAATGTCATCCTCTGCTGCAGGATCATCCGCAGATACAGTTAACACTTGTCCTACTTGCATTCTTTCAATCTCAATTTTAGTTCTAAATACAGGTTCGGGACAAAATAATCCAGTCGTGTCTAATTTTTTATCATTTGTTTCAGACATTAGATATCTAATTCAGAATACATGTTTTGTCATATTAAAATCTATTTTTATCACTTTATGATATTATCAAGAATCATCTAAACAAATCTTCATTTTTAGGACGAATTAGATTACGGATGGATGAAGATTCATTTTTAAAATCATAGCCACGAATAATTGCTGCAGGGCAATTAGTAACTTTTTTCATCACTAATTCAGCCGCAGAGCAAAGCTCATCAGCAATTGCGATTGCAGTAACATGTAATATTTTTTTAAAAGAATCCTCAGTTCCAACATAATCAAGTATTGGATTCATACCAGAAATTCCAATGGCGCAATTAGTTTGTCCCATTCTAAATGGGCGCCCAAATGTATCAGAAATAATAACAGACACATTTTTCTGAATCATTTTAAAAATATCATTTCGAATATTTTCCGCTGAAACATCAGAATTTTTAGGTAGTAATGTTACAAATCCATTTTTTACATTACTTTCATCAATACCAGCATTTGCACAAATGAATCCATTTTTTGTTTCAACAATCAATATACCGTTATCCATTCGTATGATTTGTTCTGATTCATTTAAAATTAATTCTACTATCTGCGGATTTTTTTTATACTCAGAACTAATACCTTCAGCTAATAATGAGGGCACTACTTTAGATAATTCAACTACACGTCCTTCCAATTTTGAGATAATTTTCTGGGCAATAATCAAAATATCTCCATTGTGGATTTCTTCAGAATTAATTATTAATTTAGACAAATTATCACTAGAATCAATTTCTTTTTCAAGGTATACTGGAATGATTTGCAATTATAATAGAACGGAAAATACTGTAAGATATTGGTTATGTATTAGATGTGGTTTCCAATTTTATATGATAGTGTTTATTTATAATATCAAGTATTTTTGAAAGATCTTTTTCTTCCAGGGTAGTAGTTGCTAAATCTTTTACCACATCTTGAGCTCTATATGCAATGCCTAATCCAGATACATCAAATAATTTTATGTCATTTGCACCGTCAACTACGCACACAATATTCTCTTTTTTTTCATTCCATTCTGCAATTTTGATTTTGGCGGATTTGGATTTATCTGAATCGACTTGTAGTGTAACTCCATCTAATTTTCCATTTTTAAAAATTAGTTCATTTGAATAAATATAATCTAAATCTAATTCTTTTTTTAATCTATCAGTCATTATTGTAAATCCACCTGAGATTGCCATCAATTTCCATCCGGCTGCTTTTAAAATTCTACATGCCTCCTTTGCTCCAGTCATTATTGGTAAGCCATCAGCAATTTCTTTACATGTTGTAAAATCAAGACCTTTTAGTGCCTCAACCCGAGTTTTAAGACCATCTTCCCAATTAATAACACCCTGAATACCTTGTTTTGTGATTTCCCAAATTTCATCTTCTTTGTGGAGTTTTTCTGCAAGAATTGGTAGGTATTCCGCATCATATAGAACTCCTTCAACATCAAAAATTGCTAGCAATGTATTTCTAATTTCCAAAAAAATTACTAATTATATTAAAGTTTAAACTTTTTTAAATCTAAAAACGCTAGTAATAAATCACGGATAATAAAACTGGTGACATGGGAGAATTAGAACACAAATATGAAGTGGAAATACATGTAACTGAAGCAAAACAAAAACTCTCAGACGATATCAAAAATGAATTAAAGGGATCAGGCATGATGGATGATAAAGGAAAACTAAAGCTTAAAGGAGTTAGTCCTAAAATGCTTAAAAAAATGAAACAAGAGTTTGTAAATTGTCCAGTATTAAAGAAAGAAATTCAATTTGTTCAGTGTTTTATTTGTCCAAATTTCCAAAGTAGAGTCATGGGAAAAGTCCTATGCAAAGGCGATTCTTTAAAATAGAAAATATTCACAATATTTAATTTATCACGAAAGGCTCATTAGTAAAATTATTTCTTTAAAAGATAGTTTGAGTAAGGAAGAAATTGGAATTACAGTTTCAAAAGAAATTGATTTTAGTGAATGGTATACACAAGTAGTACTCAAAGCAAAACTTGCCGATTATGCACCAGTCAAAGGCTTGATAGTGTTAAGACCTGATGGATATTCGATTTGGGAATCATTGAAAACAACATTTGATAGAAAATTTTTAAAAAATGGAATTAGAAACGGATTTCTACCAATTTTAATTCCAGAATCACTTTTAGGTAAAGAACAAAAACATTTTGCAGGGTTTAATCCAGAAGTGTTTTGGGTAACTCATTCGGGGGAAAATGTACTTGGAGATAGATTAGCTCTTAGACCTACTTCAGAAACTCTAGCATACACAATGTATTCAAAATGGATACAAAGCTGGAGAGATTTACCATTAAAAATTAATTTTTGGAATACTGCATTAAGAGCAGAAATAAAAGCTACGAAGCCATTTTTAAGAACTTCTGAATTTTTGTGGCAAGAAGGACATACAGTTCATGCAAATCAAGAAGAGGCAGAAAATGAAGTTATGAAGATTTTAGAAATTTATAAAAATACTGTAGAGGATGAATTAGCTATACCAGTAATTACAGGTAAAAAAAGTGAAAAAGAAAAATTTGTGGGGGCGGTGTATACAACTACTATGGAAGCTATAATGCCAGATGGTAAAGCTCTACAAATGGGAACATCTCATTTTCTTGGACAAAATTTTTCAGTTCCATTTGAAGTAAAATTTGCAGATAAAGATAATATCGAACAATTTGCATGGCAAACATCTTGGGGGGTGTCGTGGAGATTAATTGGTGCCATGATCATGGTACATGGTGATGATAAAGGACTGGTGCTTCCCCCAAAAGTAGCACCGATTCAAATTGTAATTGTTCCAATTTTTAAATCAGATGATTCCAAAGAAATAGTATTTAAAAAAGTGAATGAAATTTATGAGGAATTAGAATCTAAACAAATTAGAGTTCACATAGACGACAGAGTTGAATTAACACCAGGATACAAATTCAATGATTGGGAACTAAAGGGAGTACCATTAAGAATTGAAATAGGACCAAAAGATATAGAGAAAGAACAAATTGTTTTAGCAAAAAGATACAATCGAGAAAAAATAAATCTAAATTTCAAAGAGATTGAAAAAATAGTCACCATATTAGATGAAATACAAAAAGATATGTTAAAAATTGCAAAAATAAAAGCCAAAGAAAATACAAGTATTATTTCAAATTATACTGAATTCAAGTCAAAAATTGTAAAGGGTGGTTTCCTGTATGCCTATTGGTGTGGTAAAGTTGAATGTGAGACAAAAATCAAAGAAGAAACAGGGGCAGATATCAGAGTAATTCCATTTGAAAGTAAAAATACAGATGGAAAATGCATCTATTGTCAAGAACAAAGTATTACAATACCAATTTTTGCAAGAGGGTATTAGAAATGAAAATATCTACAAATATGGAATGGCGAGAATCACTTTTAATCCAATTTAAAGAAACGCGAGACAGAACACTAGAACTAGTGAAAACACTAGAAAAAGACGATTTTGTTGTACAAAGTGCATCTTTCACCAGCCCACCAAAGTGGCACATTGGACATGTTAGTTGGATTTATGAGGCAATTATGAATAAAATAGATAAAAATTATAAATTTTATTCTAAAGAATTTTCAGAGTATCTAAATTCATACTATCAACAATTTGGAATGCCGCAGGATAAATCTAATCGGGGGATTATTTCAAGACCTACAATTGAACAAATTTTTCAATATTTTGACATCATTACTCAAAGAGTAAATCAATTTATCAAATCAGAGTCGCTAGATAATAATGCAATAAGATTAATCACTGTTGGATTTCACCATGAATGTCAACATCAGGAATTATTAATTTATGATCTTCAGCATCTTCTAAACGAACAATATAGACCAATTAAAAAAATTGAAAAAATTATCTCGTCAAATTTTGAACAAAAATCAATACAAATCAAAGGTGGGATTTACACAATTGGGTATAATGGACAAGGGTATTGCTACGACATAGAGTTACCAGAACACAAAGTCTATCTCGATAATTATTCAATTAATGTATTTCCAGTAACTAATGAACAATATTTGAAATTTATGGAAGATGGCGGATATGATTCCTACAAGTACTGGCTTTCAGATGGATGGGAGAAAGTACAAAAAAATGAATGGGAATCACCAATGTATTGGGAAAAAATAGACAATGAATGGAAAGTAAGAAAATTTCTAGGAATTAAAAAATTAAATCCAAAAGAACCAGTATGTCATGTTAGTTATTATGAAGCAGATGCATATTGTAAATGGGCTGAAAAGAGACTGCCTACTGAAGCAGAATGGGAGAAAGCTGCATGCTGGAATGAAGAAAAACAAGTAAAAACAATATTTCCATGGGGAAATGACCAGCCAACAAACGAAAATTGTAATTTATTGGAATCTTATCAATGGGGATGCACCGAAGTTGGATCATATCCTGCAGGTGTGAGTTCATCAGGATGTCATCAAATGATTGGAGATATTTGGGAATGGACAACATCTGAATTTATCGGATATCCAGGATTTAAGACTGGGTTTGAAGAATATAATGACAAATGGTTTACAAATCAAAAAGTATTACGAGGGGGATCGTTTGCCACACCAAAAATGTCAATTCGAGGAAGTTATAGAAATTTTTTCAGATTAGATGAAAGATGGTTATTTTCAGGATTTAGATGCGTTGATTTAATTTAAAATTAAATATTTTTTGAAATTAAAGTTAATGCAAACTGTTTATTTTCATCCAACCAAATATTTTCAATATCAAATCCAGTTTGAAACATTAATTCACGTATTTGAGATAAAGTATATTTGTAAGAATATTCAGTGTGAATTAATTCATTCTTTTGCAATGTAAGTGAAAGATTTGCTTTTGGAATTATTATAGATTGATTCAATAATGATTTCAAATACATTTCAATTCTCTGTTCACTTTCATTATATAATGAATAGTGTGAAAAATTATCGAGATTGAAATCTGCACCCAATTCATCATTGATTCTAGATAAAACATTGAGATTAAATCTAGCAGTTATACCTTGACTGTCATTATATGCATTTTCTAAAATAATTTTATTTTTAACTAAATCCAATCCAATCAAAAAAAGATCATTGTTTTTCATAGTTAAATTAATTTTCTTTAAAAATTCTTTTCCTTCAAAAGGTGAAAAATTTCCAAAACTAGAACCAAGAAAAATAATTAAATTCTTGCCATTGTCATAATTTTTTAAAAATTCAAGACCTGATTCATAAGTATCAATTATTCCAGTAATATGTAATTTAGAAAAATCTTCCTGTAAAAGTTTGGAACTTGTAGTCAAAATTTCAGATATATCTATTGGAAAATATTCAACGTGATCTTGAATTTGACTTAGCACATCCAAGATTATTCTTGTTTTTATAGAAGACCCGCTACCTAGTTCAACTAATCTAAATGAATCATTAAGATAATTACCTAATTCATTTTTTAATTTTTTAAGAATACCAATTTCTATTCGAGTAGGATAGTATTCAGGTAAATTACAAATTTGTTCAAATAATTCTGAGCCTTTGTGATCATAAAAAAATTTAGGGTTAATGAATTTAGATTTTTGGTTTAAACTAAAATGGATTTCATCTGCAAAGCTTTTTTCACTTTTACTTGAATTAAGCTTAAAATAGCAAAGATTTGAATTTACAGAGTATTTTTTATAATTAAGATTTTTTTGAATTGTTTTACTCAAGTACAATATGAATTTACTTTAGCATAAATTTCTTACCACATGTGTAGGCATAAATGATATTTCTTGATATACCACCATATTTAATTTCAAATATTGAGTGAGATTTTAAAAGTAGAAAACCTAACTAAGTTTTTTATAAAAAAGAAAATATTTAGTTCAAATAAAACCATTGTTAAAGCAGTTGATGATATTTCATTTTCAATAAAAAAAGGAGAGATATTGGTATTAGCGGGTGAATCAGGTTCAGGTAAATCAACAATAGTAAAATTAATTCTTAAATCAATTCAAGCTGACTCAGGCAAAATAATATTTGAAAATAAAGAAATTAAAAATGATAAAAAAAGTTTAGAGAAAATTAGAATGAATTGTCAAATGATACATCAGGATCCATATGATTCAATAAATCCGAGAATGAATATTGAATCCATTGTTTCAGAGCCATTAGAAATTCATAAAATTGGAACCGCTGCAGATAGGAAAAAAAGAGTGCTAGAAGTATTACGTGAAGTAAAGTTGGAACCAGTTGAAGAGATACTAGAAAAATATCCCCACATGCTTTCAGGCGGGCAAAGACAAAGAGTAGTAATTGCAAGAGCGATTGCATTAAAACCAAAAATAATTCTTGCAGACGAACCTGTTTCAATGTTAGATGTGTCAATTAGAATTGAAATATTAGAATTATTAAAAGAGTTACAAAAAAAATATCAAATTTCGTTCATATACATTACTCATGATTTAACAACTGCCAAATATTTTGGTGAAAAAATAGCAATTTTGTATCTTGGAAAAATTGTTGAGATTGGATTGATTGAGCAGGTGTTAGTAAAACCAAAACACCCTTACACACAAGCACTCATAGATGCAATTTTGGAATTAGATCCTGAAAATCTAAATAAAGAGAGAAAAATTCGCATTAACGAACCGGAGGATATTGATGTTTACTCTGGATGTAGATTTAGAGCCAGATGCCCATATGTAATAGAAAATTGTAAAAAAGAACCAAAATTAGAAATTGTTAAAGGGGAACACTCTGTTGCCTGCCATGTTAGTTTAAACTAGGAAGTTCTAACTGAAGGCATTCGTTTATCCTTGTAAGTTACAATATAAGATACACCATTTTTTGGATAAACACCATAGATAAGCTTGGCTTTTTGTATGACAGAATCTTTCAAAGAAACCAAAATAAATTGGCTTTCTTGTGAACGCTCTTCCAAAATTTTTGCTAGTTTTTCAGAGTTTGGAGCATCAAGATGTGCATCCACTTCATCAAATAGATAGAAGGGTGATGGTTTCAATTTTTGAAGGGCCAACACAAATACAATAGCAGCTAATGTTTTTTCGCCTCCACTAATTGATGTTGATTCTCTTTTTGGCTTTGCTGGAAATTGAATCAAATAAGAAATTCCAGAATTGAAAATATCATCTTCATTTTGTAATTCAAGCCAGGCATTACCACCTGTCATTTTATTAAAAATAAGACGGATTTCCTTATCAACTATGTCAAATGCATTTAGGAATGTTTGACGTTTATCTTTTTCAATATCCTCAATAAATTTAACAATTGAATTTCGTTCTTCTTCTAACGAATTTTTACGTACAGACATAGAACGGTATCCATATGATACATCCAAATATGTTTCAGGAGATTTTGCATTTAAAGCCGTAAGAGAATTTAATTCACTAGTTAATCCTTGAGATATAGATTCCACATCAAAATTATCCGTATTTTTATCAAAGCCAAAGGATTTAAGAAAATGCTGTAATTTACTTTCATTTTCAGTTAAATCAGACAAATCACGTTTTAAAGAATCAGATTGTCGTTCTAAAGAATTAATATTTTTTGTAAGTTCAGCATTATCGGAATATAAAATTTTTAATTGATCGTCATACATCTTCAATTCCCCAATAGATGAGCCAGACGTAGAAATGAGTTCTTGTTCTTTTTCTCTTAATTTAACAAGTATTTCAGTTTTAGATTTTTTATTAATTTCTAAATCATTTATTTTATTTATCAAATCATGATTTTGGTCATTCAATGATAATTCTTCATCATGTAAACTTTGTATCTGTGAATTTTTTCTTTTTTGTTCATTTTGTAATTTAGTTAGCTCTGAATCACTAGTTCTATATTCATTTTTGATTTTTGTAAATTGTGTTTCAAGATCGATTTTTGCCTGATTCACTTTTAAAATTTCATTAACGATACGTGTTTGCTCTCCACTCGCATAATTTTCATCAACTAATGTGATTCTGGAATTAAGTGAATCCACATTAGATTCATGTATTGTGATTTGTGTAACCAAGTTTGCACTAGATGCATTCAATTCAGAAATTCTGGTTACAAGTTGTTTCTTCATATTAATCGCAGAAGATATTCTAGACTTAAGATTGGAGTTATTCTCATTTGCAGAAACAAGACTTTGTTCTGAAAGAGATAATCTTTCAGTATTACTCTGAATGGAATCTTCAAGTTTTTTTAGGGAGAATTTTTTCTTTAAAACGTATTTTTTAAGTAAATTAATAGATTCTAGTAACCCATCAATATCAGTACTCATTGAAATAATTTTTGTTAGTTTTGAAATTTTAGAATTAATATCTATTATTACAGCACCACCTTTTGCTTCAAAGTATTCACCATCCAAAGTTACTGCTTTGTGACCTAGTTTTGATAGACGATATGCAGAATCTCTTGAATTAGCAAGTACCACATTTCCAAAAAGGAATGTTTTAAGAACAGAATATAGAGGATTGCAAATAACATAATCAGATAATACTCCAATTACACCAGAATCCTTTGGTAAATCTAATCTAAATTTTGGAATTGCATCAAGTGGGATTATTTTCAATTTTGGGAGATTTTTAGAACGTGCAACTTCGGCAATACCAAGCAGTGTTACAAAATCAGGTACAACCATTGCTTTAATCCAATCAGAACTAACAGCAAGTATAGAGCGTTCATATTTTTTATCCCATGAAATCAGTTCATAAACCAATCCAATAATACCAAGTTTATCTGAATCTTCTTTTAATTTAGCAATAGTATAATCTTCATGCATTATTCCTTTCACAGTTTTAATTTTTGTCTCATACTGTGCTGCAGCTCTACTAGATTTTTCTAAAATAAGATTAAGTTCTTCCATATCATTCAATATTTTAATTTTTTTAGAATTAAGTTTAAAAATTCTTGATTTTAATTCAGAAATAGAATCATTGTGATTAGACACCATTGATTCCAATCTTAATTGAATGTTAGATAATTGGATAACATCTTTTTCTAAATCAGATAACTTGGAGGAATTTAAATCTAATTTATTTTTAGAATCATTTTTTTCATTTTGTACTGTGAATAATTTTAATTTAGAATCATTTAGCTGAGTAGTGAGTAATTGAATTTTTCTATCTATTTCAGATTTTTTAGCTGCGATTACAGATTGTGCTTCTAAAATTTTATTTCGTTCAGAATCTAATAAATCTAAATCACAAATAATTTTTTTCTGTTTTATATCTATATCATCAATTAACTTTAAAGATTCTGTAATTTGTAATTCGGTTTGATTTCCAGATTTAAAAATTGATTCGATTTCATTTGGAATATCTACAATTCTTAATTTAATTTGCTCAATTCTTCTAGTAGCTGCAGTGATTGCACTATTATCAATTTCATATTGTTCCATTGCAACACTTAGATCTTTGTCAATTGTGGATTTTGCATGATTGTAATCATTAGCTGCAGTCATAATATTGGATTTATTTATTTCAAGTTCGCTAATTTCAGATTTAATTCTATTTCGATCATTATTAAATTGGTTGATTTCAAGCATAGTATTGTTAAAAATATCTTCTTTTGAGGATTTTTGACTTGTGATTATTCTTAATTTGTTAGAAGCACCAATTGATTTGTATTTATTTAATTCTCGCTCAAGCATATCATGACGAAGTTTTTGATTTCGCTCTTCTTCAAGCTCATCAATTCTTTTTTTAATTTCACCCATTTTTGCAAGTGCAATCTCTAATCTTCTATCAGCATCATCTAATTGTTGTATTGATTCCTTTTTTTTATCATCAAAATAAGACAGACCAATTAAATCTTCAAGAGTTTTTCGTTTTTCTTCTGAGGTAAATTCAGATATTCGTGTAACAGTTCCTTGTTGTACAGCATTTAATTGTCCCAATCCAGCATTGGCAACATCAAGAAGATCTAACATGTTACTGCGGTTTATCGGTTTTTTATTTAGATAGTATGCATTTTCACCCTTATCATCCAATTCCCGAGTAATTTCTACAGAATCTGAATCAATTGGAATCTTTCGATCAGAGTTATCAAAATGAACACTAGCTCTAGCCATTTTAGAACTATGTCGATTGCCTTCAATGTCATGAATTAAAGATCGCAGTTTATCAACTCGCATCATTCTAGGTTTATTTTCACCAAGAGCAAAAATTATTGCATCTAAAATATTACTTTTTCCAGAACCGTTTGGGCCAGAGATGGAAACAAGTCCAGGTTCAAACATAACAGTTGTATTTTTAAATCCAAATGATTTGAAACCGAAGATCTCCACTTTTTTTATATGAACCAATGAGATTCAATTCTAATTTGGTAGGATAATCGGTGATTAACAAGTTTATTTGACAGAATTGATTAATTTTTCTTGTTGTACTATCATTTTTTTTGTAGTGGTGATCATTCTAAAAACAACATTAAATTACTACAAGTCAAAAAGCGGGTTTTCTTTTAAAATGTGAGCCTATTATATTACTAAATTTAGTCACAAAATATCCATTAGATACAATTGTGGGTAAATAAAAAAAGTAGATCAAAATTAAAGATAAAACATAGGGTATTCTAATTTATGATTGGATGTCAACTAAAGAAATTATAAAAAAATTTAATTATTTACCTTCAACGAATTTTTCACAGTCTATTTTTGCTTGAATATCAGACATTTGTTCAAGAGGATGTTTCATTAGATATGCACTAGCTGGAATAAGTGGACCGCCTATGCCTCTATCAAGTGCAATTTTTGCCAATCTAATTGCATCTATCACAATACCTGCAGAATTTGCCTTATCGTCAACTTCTAGGCGAACTTCCATATTATAAGGAATGTTAGCCCACTGTCTACCCTCAATACGCATAAACATAAGTTTAGTATTACCTAAAAATGGAATAAAATCAGATGGCCCAACATAGATCTTATCATCTGCAAGTCGTTCAGCAAGTTGGCTTTGAACACTTTCCGTTTTAGAAATCCTTTTGGAAGCTAATCTATCTTGTTCTTTCATGTTAAGAAAATCAGTGTTACCTCCAACGTTGATTTGATAGGTTTTTTCAATTTTAGTTCCACGATCACTACATAATTTAGCTAATGTTCTGTGAACTATTGTAGCTCCAACCTGACCTTTAATATCATCACCAATTACAGGAATGTTTTTTTCTTTGAACTTTTTAGCCCATGTTTCATTAGAAGCAATAAAAGAAGGAATACAATTAACAAATGCAATATTCATGTCAAGGCAAATTTCAGCCCAAAATACAGTCACTTGATCAGAACCCACTGGCAAATAGGAGACAATTATTTCAACATCATTATCTTTGAGATGTTGTTTTATTTCATCAGTAAGTTGCAAGAGTGTTTTTGTAGTTTGAATTGGATTTATCCTATTTTCGACCCATAGCCCAACTCCATCAAGAGCCGGACTCTCGTAAACTTTAGCACCTGATGTAGGCATTGTTTCTTTTGGAATCCAGTTAACCATGTTTGGATACTCGTAAATTGCTTCATTGAGTAGTTTACCGATTTTATTTTCACCCACATCAAAACCACATACAAAATCAATATCATGAATTCCATATCCAGCTAATTTATCATGAATTATACCAGTTACTTCTTGGGAAGGATTTTGTCGATAGTATTCAATTCCTTGAATTAAACCAGCAAAACAATTACCTATGCCCACTAAAGCTACTCTTATTCTTTTTACCATTCAGAAATTACTATGATTAAGGTTGTTTTAAGTTTTCTTAAAGCATTATGAATTATCAGACAATCACATTAGAACTAAGGCGGAATTTGATACTGGTCTCCAAGAAATTACAATATGATAGCACTAGAGCGTTCTGTGAAAGATATTAAAATGGATTGTTATAAACTTGGCATTATTGGGGCAGTTGTATCAACAGGATTACATGGAATTATCAAAGACATGATAAAAAATATTGGGTAAATGCTCCAATTACAACTTGTGGTGCACTTGTGAGAGAAGTCATTTCATTGGGCAGAGTCACAAAACAAGCCAGACAGTCCACATTTCATACAAAAGTTACAATAATTTTACCATTTATTTATGCCGCATTAATTTCAAAATTAAAAAAATAACAAAGATAAGTAAAACTATTATTCAGCAAAATTAATTGAAGTTATTGTATCCAAGGATAAGAATAAAAGAATTAAGGGTAATTAATTTAGAAGGTGGTTATTTGATAGATGGATTTCCTTCAGTTGGATTTACAAGTGCAATTGCTACAGAATCAATGATACAAACATCACAATTTAGTTTAGCAGGGATTGTTGATTCAGATAGTTTTCCAGCGATTAGTTTGATAAAAGAAGGTAAACCAAATTATCCAACACGTATTTTTGTAAATGATGATCTTAAAGTCTCAGTATTTTTATCATATTTCAGTCTTCATGAATCATTACATAGAATTGTTGCACAGTCAATGCTAAAATGGGCAAAAAAACAAAAAATAAAATTAATTGTAAGTAGTGTAGCAATGAAATCTCCAGACGGCATTGAGGGAATAGTGGCAGTAGGAAATACAGATTCAGCAAGAAAAAAATTAAAGGAAGTAGGGTTAAAAATTTTGGAATATGGGACAATCCCAGGAATACCAGGAATATTACTCAATGAAGGTAGTATAACAAATCAGGATGTAATCGTAATATTTTTTCAATCAGATGGTAAAGGTCCTGATTTTAAATCAAGTGCAGAATTATGTATTGCAATATCACAGTTAATTCCAGGCACATCATGTGACATCCCACGTTTACAAAATGAGGCAAAAAAAGCTGAAGAGTTAATTAAAGAAACGGACATAGATTCAAAAGATTCAATTTATAGATAAAATTCATTAAATTTTTATATTTAATGTGCAGTGACGAAAGATCAAAAAGAGAAAATTAATGACTCAGATAATTGAATTTGCATTAACAGTAATTCTAATTTCAGCATCAGGGGTAATGATGCCAGGTCCATTATTTGCAGCGAATTTAGTTTATGGATTACGAGATGGAGGCAAAGCTGGAATAAAAATGGCCATAGGTCACACAATTATTGAATTACCGCTTGTGATTTTTTTAGGAATTGGCGTATTATCATTTAAAATTTTTCCAGAATTTGTAGTATTGATTTCTATTTTTGGTGCAATCACACTTTTTATATTTGCAGGAATTCAAATTAAAATAGTAATCAGTAATAAAAATAAAAATTTATTTATTAAAAAACAGAATACAATTGTAACTGGAATTATACTAAGTGCATTTAATCCATTTTTAATTATATGGTGGCTAAGTGTAGGTTTCAAATTAATTTCAGATGCAATAATAATATGGTCATTTTTTGGAATAATCATTGTATTTTTATTCCACATTTGGATGGATTTTGTTTGGTTGTATTTAGTTGCACATCTAGCATCCAAAAGTTCTAAAATTCTTTCAAATAATAATTACAAAATACTAATTGTGGGTTTAAGCTGTATCTTGGTGTATTTTGGAATATCATTTATAGTAGATATAATTTAATTTTTTAAAATTTTAATTTTTTGTAATATCAATTTCAATTGTAGAAACATTACGTAGTCTACCATCTTGAGATTTAAGTGAGACGGATAAAATTCTAACATCATGTACAACGTATCCTACAGTATTCATTCTTTTAACAATCATTTGAGATACATCTACTGCCTGAGTAATTCTATTACCCCTAGCAGTAATTGTAACAATACGTCTAGTTGAAAGTTGAGTTAAAGTCGCTGCAACGTAGGACAGTAAAGGTTTAGTTCCAATAAAAATTACATCGCGTTCTTCCGGATCATGAATAGTTTGTTTTACGGAATCATTTTCAGGGGAAGGTAATTGATGCATTGGTTCTGGTGAAGATACTTGTGGTTCTGGTGAAGATACTTGTGGTTCTGGTGAAGATACTTGTGGTTCTGGTGAAGATACTTGTGGTTCTGGTGAAGATACTTG
>Ga0208942_1000038_pt1 | contig 65801 bp, 51 predicted proteins | sample GreLakmeSU08MSRF_FD_187704 | JGI IMG/M metagenome (GOLD analysis project Ga0208942, IMG submission 187704) | Freshwater lentic microbial communities from great Laurentian Lakes, MI, USA - Great Lakes metaG SU08MSRF (SPAdes) | ecosystem: Environmental > Aquatic > Freshwater > Lake | place: Great... | reverse complement strand
TCTAGAAACTTCTCAAGCGCTTCTTTGGTAATGATGGGTTCGTTAGGATGTGCGCCTAACCAATTTAAAAAAGAAGTTTTAATTTCTTCTGTCCATTGGTTATCTATTTGTCCTGCATTGTACTTGTCTGATTTTAAAACGTCTTTTGAAAAACGATCACGTACCGAAATAAATTCAGATGTGGCAACTACTTTTTCAGCCATATGTGCAGGTATAAATAAAACACCTTCTCTTTCAGATAAAACCAAATCTCCAGGCATGACTATGGCGCCACCAATTTTTATTGGCCCATTGAGTCCGATTAGTACTACTTCTTCCAAAAATGAGGGATGAAAGTCGCGTACATAGGCGTTAAATCCTTTGAGTTGCGATAATCCTGACAAATCCCGAGCAGCGCCGTCAAAAATAACGCCATTGCCGGTTTTATTAAAGATAGATGCACCTAAGTTGTCACCAATTAAAGTCCCCTGCGCTATTTTGCCAAATGCTTCTGCAACATAAACATCTCCTTTTTGTAAAATTTGAATTGGCCAAGCATTCGTATTTCCAGTGCGCCCTTCTTTTTTACCACGCTCTTTAATCAATGCTTCAATATCCGGACGGGTAGGGCTGTACTTTGCAGTAACTGCACGTCCTACTACTGGAACATCATCATGTACCATTTTCCAATTTCCTTCAAACTGATTATTGTATCCTTCGTTATGAAGTACTTGCCAAGCTTCTTCGATGCCAATTTTTTTTGCTCTAGCAATTAAGGCGTCACTTATTTTAGGGCGACCATCTTCATATCTTTCCCCCTTCCAATTGGAGGTTAGATATTCTAATTCCGTTTTAGGAAATAATTGTGCTTGGGTTAAATAAAACGAACCTGTCAATAGTAGTAGTAATCCTATTTTTTTCATAATCCCTTTTAATTTATTTAGATGCACTTTGTAAAACTTCTTTTAATCTTTTGGCAACAATTTTATCTTCGCCTTCTTGTAATGACCAAGCAGTCATGCCAATAGTATCTTTACCACCTACTGATTCAATGGAAGGATTTCCGTTACGTAAATCCAAACGTAATTGTTCGCCTGTTTTACTGATTTTATTGTAATCCAATGAAATGTTTAAAGTAGGTGTAACGTTTCCTAATACGGGTGTTGAAATTGTTGTAGTAACGCCAAGTACTGCGTCTGCAGCAGCTTGTATTTTTTTGATTCGCTCTAAAAATATAAGCGCTTCTGCATCATGGTCAATTTTTACAAATTCTTCCACAGCAACAAGCATACCTAAAATTTCTTCTTTGTTTACTTTCATCCCACGACCAATGGTTTCCCCACGCGGCGGCATGGATAAACGTGCTGCTTTGATTAAATCTTTTTTACCCATTAATAAGCCAGCACTTTGAGGCCCTCTTAATGCTTTACCTCCTGAGATGGCAACAAAGTCAAATCCCATTTCATTAAAGCGCCAAAGGTTACTAACAGGAGGTACATCTGCAGCAATATCAATCGTAGTAGGAATCCCATACTTTTTTCCAATGGCTACCCATTCTTCATGTTGTATTTTTCCTTTATCAGATTGCACATGTAAAAAATGCATAGCTGCAGTATTTTTATTAATGGCATTTATTAATTGTTCTACAGTTTCCACCATTACAATTTTAACACCGGTGTTGGTTAATGCTTGATTATAACCAATGGCATGTGATTTTTGACAAATAACTTCTGTTTTCATGCCTGTGCCATCCAATTTAGGAAGTGCTCTTACTTTAACTGGATCAAGTCCAGTTAATATGCCAGCCATACCTAATGTTAAAGCAGCAAAAGCACCACTGGTAACAACCACTGATTCAGCTCTTGTGATTTCTGCCAATCTTTCACCGACTTTATCTTGTAATTCATCTAGCATACAAAATTTGTGCGAAGCTTGTCTGATGGCTTCCACTGTTGCAGGGCGCATCAGTGATGCGGTCATTGCGGTATACGTACCGGCAGCGTTGATAAATGTACGAACCCCTAATTCAGAAAATAAATCGCGCTTCATCGCTACTGCTAATGGAGTAGCCATCGGTGCCGCATTAGCAGTTGAAAAACCACCAACAATCGATGCACCCGCAAGTGGTGTGATGGAAATATATTTTAACAGGTCTCTACGTTTCATGATATTTAATTTAAATTTTTAGTTTGCAATTGCAATACAATCCATTTCAACTAATGAGTTTCCTGGAACCCCACCGTATGTAGCAACTGTTGTTCTTACTGGCGGTTTTGGTCCAAAGCGTCCTTTAAAAACTTCATTCATTTGTTTGTAATCACCTAAGTCAGCTAGGTATACATTTACTTTTAAAACTTTATCCATAGATGAACCTGCTTTAATCAATTCTTTTTCTAATTCTTTTAATACATGATCTGTGTGTGCTTTAATATCTCCTTCAAAATGTGCTCCTTTACCTGCAACAAAAACCATACCTGCAAATTTGGTGGCACCTGAAAAAAGAGGAATATCTTGTTCCATTTGTACATTAAACACTTCTTTTCCATTTTCATCCACACTGGAATTCGGTGTTGCATTTGCAGCAATAGATGCGCCAGTGATTCCTAAGAATCCAGCAAACATTTTTTTAAAAATTGAGCGGCGGTTTTGAGGTTTCATTTTTAAATTTTATTTTATTAATTTATTTAAGTTCTACAATCATTTCAATTTCAACAGAAATATTATTAGGGAGTGCAGCAACTCCTAATGCAGAGCGCGCATGCTTTCCTCTCTCTCCAAAAACTTCCACCATTAAATTGGAAAATCCATTCATTACAGCGGGCTGTTGTACAAAGGCAGGATCTGAATTTACCAATCCAAGCACTTTAACAATACGCTTCACTTTGTTTAAATCACCGATGTATGATTTTAGGGTAGACAACATTGAAATCCCCGTAAGTCTTGCAGCGGCTGCGCCTTCTTCAATAGTTACCTCTTTTCCCAAATGGCCATACATTTGTCCGCCCCCAGGTTTGTCAGGACCATGACCCGATATATAAACCAATTTACCTACCTGAACTTGCTTTACATAATTGGCAATAGGCGGAACCACAGGGATTAAAGTAATATTTAATTTTTTAATTCTTTCCTCAGGATTTACTTCCATAGGATCATTCGAAAACGCCAAACAAACAGGTGCATTAATTTTCATATCCTGATGGGTGTTCGTTAATTTTCCAGTAGCATCATCAAATGAAAATATTTGCACCTTATCGTCATTTTGACTTGCAACAAAAACAAAATTACCCAATGGGGCGAAACTAAAATTTCTTGGTTTTTCTGCTACGGGTTGGTGATACATTTTCGTAAGCAACCCATTTTCGCCAATTTTAAAAACTGTGAGTTCGTTACTTGTCACTCTATTAGTAGAAATTAGCCATTTGCCACTAGGAGATATATGGATGTCACCGCTGCCCTTGGATGCTTTGGTGCTGGAAGTATCTGCTATAATGCTTTGTACTTTATTAAATTTGTTTTGATCAATTGAAAAAACATCCACGCTACCTGACATTTCATTAATTAAATAGCCATGTTTACCAGTGGCGTCAAAAACAAAATGTCTTGGACCATTTCCTGGCGTGATTGAAATGGCAGTATAGTTTTCATCCAATAATCCATCTGCATAAATTTTATGCTGATAAATTTTATCGCCACCCAAATCAGTGACTAATAAATAGGAGTGATCCAAACTTAAAACAACATTATGTGCATGTGATGTTTCTTGTCTTGCTTTGTCAATACTTGATCCATTGTATTTAATTTCTTGTGCAATTGGAAGTAATGCACCGTCTTCGCTTGTTTTGAAAACACTCAAGCTTCCCGAAGTATAATTAGCAGTATACACTGTTTTACTTTCGGAACGATAAGTGATAAAACAAGGCCCCGCTCCTTTAATGGCGGAGTTATTAATTTTTTCAAATTCATTATTACTATTTAGCTTATATGAATTTACGGAGGAAGCATCTTTTGATCCTTCTGAAACAGCATACATTAATTTACCCTCATTTGCTAAAGTTAAATAAGAAGCATTTGCGTTTTCCTTGGTATACAACAAACTCGGTTTTCCTGTTACTGCATTTACAGCGTATACTTCAATACCTGGGTTTCCTTTTTTTGTGTAGGAGCCAACTAATAATTGATATTGATTCGTGTCGGCAGGCGAAAAATTAAGTAAGTTAGTTACTAATAGTGTGGTAATAAAATTCATGGCAATCGATTATATTTTGAATCAAAAATTAATGAATAAAACGCATATTTTGTTAAGTGTAACCGACATTTTATACACTTTTTTTAAATAGGTTCTCATATAAGACTACTTCAATAGAATTTCGCTTGGTAAATTTTGGGATGAGCGGTATTCTAAAAAATATTTTATGCAAGCAATTGATTTCATTTTCAAAATGTGTAGCTTTCCTTCATCAAAAACGATTTTCTTATTATTTAAATTTAATTCATATGAAAAAGCAGTATGCACTATTATTAGTTTTACTTGTATTTAGTTTGGGGGTGATCGCCCAAAATGCAGGACCCATCTATGATGTGTTAGTTAAGGGCGGCCACGTAATTGATCCAAAAAATGGCATCGATGGAATCATGGATATAGCCATTAAACAAGGTAAAATATTTAAAGTTGATAAAAATTTAAACGCAAAAGATGCCAAACAAGTGGTGGATGCTGCTGGATTAATAGTGGCACCTGGCTTAATTGATTTGCATGCGCATGTATTTGCGGGTACACAAGCAGATCATTATTTAAGCGATGGTCTAAGTGCTTTAATGCCTGATGGTTATACATTTAGAGTAGGGGTCACTACGGTGGTGGATTGTGGCGGTGCAGGTTGGAAAAATTTTGCCACTTTTAAGAAAAATGTAATTGATGTATCCCAAACTAGGGTACTTTCTTTTTTAAATATTGTAGGTGAAGGAATGCGGGGCGGAAATTATGAACAGGATTTGGCTGAGATGAATGCTAAATTTGCTGCAAGTGCTGCTAAGCAATACAATGATTATATTGTTGGTTTTAAACTAGCCCATTTTAATGGGGAAGATTGGACGCCTACTGATCGTGTTGTGGAAGCAGGGAATTTAGCAAAACTCCCTGTAATCATTGATTTTGGCGGATCTAAACCTAATTTACCCATTCAAGATTTATTTTTTAAACATTTAAGACCAGGGGATATTTATACGCATACCTATGCAGCGCTTGGGGGTGCGCGAGAAGAAATAGTAGATGAGAAAAATAATTTAAAGCCATTTGTATTAGAGGCACAAAAAAGAGGAATCATTTTTGATGTGGGTTATGGTGGAGCAAGTTTTAATTATTCACAAGCCATACCAGCCTTGAAAGCAGGGCTTTATCCAAACACCATCAGCACTGATTTACATACGGGTAGTATGAACACTTCCATGAAGGATCAATTAAGTGTGATGTCCAAATTTTTAAATATGGGCATGTCATTGGTGGAAGTGATCAAGGCAAGTACATGGAAGCCTGCACAGGTTATTAATCGCCCATTATTGGGTAATTTATCTGTAGGTGCTGAAGGGGACATTGCGATCTTTAATATCAGAAAAGGCAACTTTGGTTTTTATGATAAAACCGGATTCAAATTAAAGGGTACTGAAAAACTTGAGTGTGAAGTTACCATCAAGGGTGGCAAAGTACTATTTGATTTAAACGGACTAGCGAATCCTATTTATGTAAAATAAATTTATTTTGTTTCACTAATATTCTGAAGTTGCATTTGTTTGATCTTGATTAACCTTAATCTTTGACGAACAACTGCAACTTCTGTTTTTGTAACAGAATCTGAATGGTTATCAAAGCTGCGTCTTATATAGCTTAATATACTTGCAATATCATGATCAGGTAGCTGCGCAAATTTTGGCATCATGCCGACAAAGGGCTCGCCGTTAATTTTTATGGGTCCTTCCAATCCTTTTAACATGACAGATATTAAGGTGTCCTTATTCCCATTAACCCAATCCGATGCAGCAATAGAAGGGAATCTGACGCCATCGCCTTTCCCATTTTTTTGATGACACATCAAGCAATTCATTTGGTATAGTTTTTCTCCACCAATGGCTACTTTGTTTCGCTCTAAATTATCTAAAATAATATCTGGATTTTTAACATAGGTTCTGTTTTCCCTTTCCTTCATTATAGCCAAACTCTTTTCTGTGAACTCCTCTTTTTTTCCGTTGAATTTCACTTTCCAAATTTTTCCTTTTTCTGATTCTGAAATATATAAGGAACCATCTGGCCCTTGCGCTAATCCCATCGGACGATATTTAGAATCACTCGTATTAACTAATGTATCTCTTCCCGTAAAACCATCTGCAAATACTTCCCACTTTTGTGGTTTGCCATTTACAAAAGGAACGAATGCAATAATGTATCCAGCTTGCGGATACGGCGCACGAATGGTGGATCCATGAAATGCAACAAAGGCCCCATTTTTATAACGAGCAGGGAATTGATCTCCTGTATAAAATAATAAATCATTAGGTGCATAATGACCTGGGAAACCAACTATCGGCGTTTCAATGGTCGTATCCTTATTTTCAATTTCACCATTACCACCATATTCAGGATTCAGCATTACTTTTCCTTTCATTTGATCAAAGTAATAATATGGCCAACCTGCATTTGCTCCTGGTTTTAATTTATAAAAAGCTTCGGAAGGTAATAAGGCACTTTGCCATGCATTATAATATTGGGGCCAAGTATTTACAAGTCCATCTCTGCCATGACCCACACAATACAAAGTATTATCCTCTGTGTTCCAAGTCATAGCCACTAAGCTTCTTAAACCAGTGGCCACTTTTACACCATCAACAGTTCTGAATTGGTTTAATTTATTTTCATCAAACATCCATACACCTGCATTTGAATCTAAGATGGGGCAAGGGGTCATTCCAGGTGAACCAGGCAATCTATTTTCCACTTGACAAGCATCTGATGGCGCACCAAAGGGAACAAAAATATGACCCTTACCATCAAAGGCTAATGGCTTTCCATCATGTTCTCTTCTGCGACCACTATCAATGACAATATATTCAGGTTGCCCCATGGGAACCATTGACTTAGGATCAAGTTTGTATCTGTATACTAACATTTCTGAACTGGTATATAAATAGCCATTGTGAATGCGCATACTGGTTGCATAGGCGCCTTCTCTAATTTTTGGACCAAAATTTTTAATGATGTCAGCGCGACCATCTTTGTTTTCGTCTCTTAAAACAAAATTCACGCCACCTTCTACAAAGCGATTTCCCTTAACATAGATATCCCCATTGTCGTTCACGGCTAAGTGTCGTGCTTTGCCCGGTAAACTATCAACTACCACTACCGCCTCAAAGCCATCGGGTAAAATTAAGCCGCCGTTTTTTTCACTAAAAAAATTACTACAACTCGTTAAAAACAAACAAATTGTGAAAATAAATAATTGGGGTAAATTTTTAAGCTGCATTTTTTTCGTATTAGATATTGTGCTTTTAGCCTCGTAAATCTACTTAATTTTTCTATTCAAAAATTGAATTTTTTATGAAAATGATTTAAATTAGGTGTATAACTTTATTGATTAATATATTATCTTATTGACGTATATTCATAATCGATTGCTTGCTATTATGACTATAAACATTAATCATATTGATGTTGAATTATTGAATCGTTTGCGAGAAAATGATACGCAAGCGTTTGAAAGGATATATAAAAAATACTGGCAAAACCTATATCTGACGGCCTTTTCCATATTAAAAGACAAACAAGCTGCGGAGGATATTATTCAAGATTTATTTATACAATTGTGGAACAAGCGAGCAACGATTGTTGTCACAGTTTCATTGAATGCGTATTTAACAGCAAGTATTAAACATGAAGTTTTCAGGGTCATCCGAAAACGAATAGCTGAATTAGATACCAATGATGTTATTCACCCTGACAAAACATATAATGCACAGGAATTAATTGAATACAAGGAATTTCTCGCTCATACACAGCTACTTATCGCAAAATTATCAGTTAAGTGCCAGGAGGTATTTGTTTTAAGTAGGGAGGATCAGTATTCCCATAAAGAAATTGCAGCCCAACTCAATATTTCTTCAAAAACCGTTGAGAATCATATCGGTAAGGCGCTCGGACTATTAAAAAATAGCTTGTAAAATAACTTTTTTAAATTTTTCCCCATCTGGACTAGGGGATAGGTCCCTTTTTTTACTCTTATAAGATAGAAAAAACTATATTTTGGATATAAAGTCAATACTGACCTTGTTAGACAGGTATTTAAAAAACCAGTCTAATACTAAAGAAAAAGAAAAGCTAGATGAATTTTTCGAGGAAAATTCAAATTCAATTGAGGCGTCAAAGTCCATTGAAAATCTAAGTAAGCTCGAGGATAAAATATTTAATTATATTCAATTTGGTATAAAGGAGCAGTTTAAAAAAGAAAGCACTTTAAACCGCATACCTTATTTGCAAATTGCCGCTTCCATTTTGGTTATTTTCTTATTTTCTACGACCATTTACTTTTACAGAAGTTCAATAGCTAGTAAATCGCAATTGCCAATAGTGCAGGGTGTCGCAAAAATTGAAGACAAGCAGCCTGCGAAAAACATTGCCATTCTAACTTTGGGCAATAACTCTCAAATAGTTTTAGATGAAGCAACCAATGGCGAAATTGCGCAAGAAAGTGGGGTGAGCATTTTGAAAACGGATAAAGGGGAATTGATTTATAAAATCAGGAATTCAAATAATTTATCCAACAATGATTTGAACAAGTACAACACGATTTCAACACCGATGGGCGGTAAATTTAAAGTGATATTGCCAGATGGCAGTTTGGTGGTTTTAAATGCAGCTTCTACTTTAAAGTATCCATTACACTTCGATGAAAAATTAAGAAAGGTTTCATTTACAGGGGAAGCCTATTTTGAAATTGCCAAATTAGTTGATAAGCAAAAAAAGCGGATTCCTTTTTATGTGTATTCAAACAATCAAATAGTGGAAGTTTTAGGAACTCATTTTAATATTAATTCTTATGACAATGAGGAGTATAGTAAAACGACTTTATTAGAGGGTTCTGTAAAAATCATCAACGAAAAATCAACGGCTACTGCTAAAATTCTTAAGCCGGGTCAACAAGCGGTTATTAAAAGAGGCGATGTGCAAACTAAAATATTGATTGCAGATGAAGCACAAGCACTCGCTTGGAAAGATGGCTACTTTTTATTTAAAAATACAAATATAAAAGATGTCGTAAATGAGTTAGAACGATGGTATAATGTAGATATACAATATGATGATGCCATGGAGTTTGAGAACATCACTGGCTATATCTCCAGAAATGTAAAAATTTCAAGTGTATTAAAGATGCTGCAATTAAGCGGTATTGTGAATTATGAAATAAGTGGAAGTAAAATAATCATTACAGGCTCGTAAAAATATAAATTTCAAAAAATGAAAAAAGTCCTACTCAAATCATTAAAAAATTGGTGGCGCCAATTAGTTAATGAGATTGTTGAAGCAGTTAACTTGCAACAATCAAAATTTTTATTGAAAGTGGCATCGGTTGCATTTTTTATTTTCTTTTTTGTTTCAGTTAAGGCGCAAGCTGAAAATGTAAATCAGTTTGTTACTTTAAATGAAACAAATTCAAGCATTGAAAAAATTATTATAGAAATCAGAACACAGACGGGTTATGATTTTTTATATAATGCTCGGTTAATGAAAGATACAAAGCCGGTCACCATTGTAGTAAAAAATGAATATTTCAAGAACGTGTTGGAAGCCGCTTTGAAAGATCAGCCCATCACTTTTGCAATTATTGAAAATACCATCATTTTAAAAAAAGCAGAAAAGGATAGAAGAAAAAATAATACGCCATTAATTTCTGTATTACCACAGATGAGTAGTCAGCCAAACATTACTTCGGTAAGCCCAAAATTAGTTGCAAAAGCTGCAATAAATACAAATCGTACTATATCGGGAAAGGTGCAGGATGCTAAAGGAGAAGCTTTAGCTGGTGTAAGTGTTACCATAAAAGGGACGCAAATAGGAACCACCACTGATGCTACAGGTTTATTCTCTATAAATGCTGTTGATAATGAAGTGTTGATTTTTTCTTATGTAGGATATGCAACGCAGGAAGTTAATGCAACAGGTAAAGATAATCTTACAATAAAATTAACCGAAGCAAATGCATCCTTAAGTGAGGTAGTTGTTACCGCATTTGGTGTGAGTAAACAACGCAGAGGCCTAGGTTATGCAGTGCAAGAAGTGGGTGGCAAGGATTTTACGGAAGGTAGAATGAACAATATTGGTAGTGCCTTATCTGGTAAAATTGCTGGGGTGGATGCGGTCCAATCCAATGCTGGTGCTGGTTCATCGAGTAGGGTAATCATAAGAGGTAATACATCATTAAATGGGAATCAACAACCACTGTACGTGGTAGATGGGATGCCCATTGACAATCAAAACAGAGGTCCAGTCACCTCTTCAACACAATTAAATGTGGATAGGGGTGATGGAATTTCAAGTATTAACCCTGATGACATTGCCTCCATTTCAGTGCTGAAAGGTGGCGCTGCTGCCGCACTTTATGGAAGCCAAGCGGCCAATGGGGTTGTGCTTATCACAACAAAAAAAGGAAATGTTCAAAAAGGGATTGGTATTGAATATACCACCGATGTAAATCAAGGAAACCCATACATTTTCCCAAATTTTCAAAGCGAATATGGCCAAGGTAATGATGGCGTAAAGCCCGCAACTGCTGCAGCGGCATTAAGTTCGGGTCGTTTGTCCTATGGTGCAAAAATGGATGGTACGCTAGTTATGCAATTTGATGGGGTAGCAAGACCCTACTCTTCAGTAAATGTGAAGCAAAATATTTTAAATTTTTATCAACCAAGTCAAAATATATTAAATAGTGTTTCCTTAAGTGCAGGTTCTCAGAAAACGCAAATACGTTTATCCTTAAGTGATTTGAGGGCAAGAGACCAACAACCTAATTCAGAATTTTTCCGTAAAACGATTAATATGAATATGCGCGCTAAGATGGGTAAAAATGATTTTATTACCTTAGAATCTAGCGTGCAATACAATATCGTTAAGGGGGTAAATCGTCCAAGTGTAGGTTATGCAGAATTAAACGCTGCATGGCCTGTATACTTGGCAGCAAATGTGGTGGATGTTAGGAATATGGCAGGAACGGATCCTACTAGGCTTGGTATTAATGCAGCTACGGGCAGAGAGCTTGAATGGAATCCAGTGCCAGCAGCCGTGAATGCTTATTATGCAGCTTATCAAATAAACAATAAAGACGATCAACAAAGATTAATTGGAAGAACAAGTTTACAAGTTAATTTAGCTAAGAATTTATTCTTCAAAGGTACCGTAGCATTGAACTCACTTTATTATACGGAATCAAACTATGTTCCAAAAACAAACGCATTTACGCCATTGGGTTATTACAGATCAGGAAAGGAACAATCTAATAAAACTACTTTCCAAGGTATTATGAATTATAATAATCGTTTTATGGGTGATAAAATTGGTTTGAATTTAATGGCAGGAGCGAACCAGGAAAAAAATGATTATAGTAGTAATACCGCCAATGGAACACAATGGATTGTGTCGAATTTATATAGTATTACCAATTTGGTGAATAGGGATTTGGCAAATTCAAGTTCTTTATCGCTAGCAGGTATTGCATCTGATGCGACTAATTCTTTATTCAGTGAAGCGAATTTAGATTACGATAATTTATTTTTCTTAACCGTTACTGGAAGAAATGATTGGTTTTCTGTTTTAAATCCGGGATTTAATTCCATTTTTTATCCTTCAGTAGGTGGTAGTTTCATTTTATCTGACGTAGTTAAAATGCCTAAGTTTATTGACTTTGCAAAATTAAGATCATCATGGGCTGAAGTAGGAAGTGCGACTGTAAATGCTGGAAGCATTAATCAAATTTACTCCATTAGTAATTTAAACGCATATGGGCTTCCAACATTAAGTAACCCCAATATATTGCCTAACCCAAATATTAGACCCATCACCGCAACCACAATTGAGGGTGGTTTTGATGTAAGAATGTTGGATAATAGATTAGGTATTGATGTTAACTATTATTCTAGAAGAACTAAGAATGATATATTAGCGCCACCAATTTCAAATGCAACAGGGTATACAGCGGGTCCACAAAATATGGGATTGATCACGAACAAAGGATGGGAAATTACCTTAAGTGGTAATCCAATAAAGAAAAATGATTTTAGTTGGAATATCGTTTACAACTTTAGTTACAACCAAAGTGAGATCATAGAGTTGGCGCCAGGTATTGATGTACTTTCATTAGGAAGTGGTATTGGAGGACCTACTATGATTAACGCAGTTGGATTGCCTTATTCAACTATTCGTGCTTATGTAATGAAAAGAAACGCAAACGGTACTTTAATCTATAACAAAGCAACTGGTTATGAAGATAGAGAGTTGAAGGATTTAGGGGTGGGTAACTCTCCTTATTTAATGGGATTAAGTAATACTTTCTCTTATAAGAAGTTCAGCATGACAGTGGATATAGATTCAAAATTTGGTGCAGTAGGGTATAGTAATATGATGCAATATGCAACAAGATTTGGTTTAACGCCTGTTACTTTACCTGGTAGAGATAATCCTGCAGGATTAACAGTTACTGGTGTTGATCAAACTGGCGCGCCATTTACCAAACAATGGGCGCAGGTTGATTTAGATACTTACTACAATAACTTTGGAAGTTCTTATCCTGGCCAATTTGTTTATAAAACAGATTTTGTGAAATTGAGAAGAATGGTCATTAGGTATAATATTCCTCCTAGTACCATTAAATTCATGAAAGTACAGTCAGCATCCATTGGACTTACTGGTTTAAACCTAGCTATTTTGTATCAAGATAAGTTGATCAAAGCAGCAGGAATAGACCCAGAGATGCAACAGACTGTAGGAAATGCGCAAGGTAGCCAAGGAGTTGCGATGCCAACAACAAGAAATATTGGATTTACCTTGAATATAAAATTCTAACTCAATTAAATTTAAGAATATGAAAAAGATAATATCAAAAATACTTTACTTAACAGGGCTTATAATTTTGATGAGTTCGTTTCCTTCCTGCAAAAAAGGAAGTTTAACCGACATCAATATAAATCCTGATGCGATCACGTATATTGTTCCTGAATATACTTTCACAGCCGCTGCACTTGCGAGTGTTCCTGGACAAAACTATCGGGCATTAGGGCAAGGCTTGCAATATTTTTCAACCTATAAAGAAGTACCAGCAGTGGGTGATAAATTTTACAACTTCAATGGAACTGCTGGAACATTTGCAATTTATAATAATCAATGGAATAGATTGGTTCAATTAAAAGCCAAATTAACTTCAGCGGATGATGTAAATAAAAAAGCAGCTTGTGAAATTTTAAGAATTTTAGCCTTTCATCAGCAAACTGATTTATTGGGAGACATGCCTTATTCCGAAGCAATGAAAGGAATAGATGGTTTGAAACCAAAATATGATACACAAAAGTCTATTTATGCTACCATGCTTTCTGAATTAGAAGCTGCTTTAAAATCAATGGACCCAGCAAAAGCAAATGTATTTGGAGCTGCGGATCCTTACTTTAAAGGTGATGTAACTAAATGGAAAAAATTTGGTTATACCTTAATGCTTCGCTTGGGTATGCGCATGTCTGAAGTAGATGCAGCCACTGCAAAAGCTTGGGTGGAGAAAGCAGCAGCTGGTGGAGTTATGATTGACAATGCAGATATTGCTTATATAAAATTCGCAAATGTTACAGGACAATTTAACCCAAGAGTAGACGGGATGATTGCCGGTGACTTTACTAGCCCAGGTGGTGACAATGTAGAAGGAAGTAAGTGGTCTGCTAAATTTATCAATCATTTAAAAGCGACAGCCGATCCAAGATTGCCAGTTTTATCAGTTGTTTGGGTGCCAACTGGTGGCACATACACTGCAGATATCACAGCTGCAAAACAAAGAGGGATGGTCAATGGTAGTATTAATACAAAGCCTACGGATTTTGATAGCTATTCAGAACCTTCCTTATTATATATCGACAGAGGTTCTCCAATTATTACCATGGGGCCTGCGGAATCTTATTTATTATTATCAGAAGCCGCAGTAAGAGGTTGGACCGTAGGATTTACTGCTGTAGATGCCTACAATAAAGCAGTGCGTGCAGCTATGGCGCAATGGGCTTTATGGCCAAATGTAGCACCACATTCAGGGGTAATTTCTACAGCTTCTGTAGATGCTTATTTATTAGCGAATCCATTTAAATCTGCAGGCACACTTGATCAAAAAATTGAACAAATCGCTACACAAAAGTGGGTATCCTTATTAGGGGATGATTATGAAGTGTACTCGGATTGGAGAAGGGTAAAATACCCAATATTCAATTATGCGAACTGGAAATCAACTACAGGGGCACTGGTATCTTATCCTGGAAATGTGACTGCAGGAAAAATGTGGAGAAGGTTCTCACTGCCATTAGATGAGCGTAATGTGAATACAACTAATTATAATGAGGCCATCAAGAGACAAAGTTTTTCTGAAGAAACAGTTGACTTGTTGCAGGGCAGAATGTGGTGGGACGTAGGACCAAAAACAGGGCAACAAAATTAGTTATAAGTTCTTTTATGGGAATCTGGGTTTAGCAATCGTAAAAAAAGGGTTTAGTAACAACTAAATCCTTTTTTCATTAAATTACTATAAAATTTGAAATATGAAAAGGAGAGATTTACTTAAATACGCAAGCATGTTGCCTATTGGCACAGGTGTTGCAGCAGGTTTAATACCAACAAAAGCATTTGCTAAAGCGCCTGCTGCTAAAAGGAATATATTAAAGGAGTTGGGCATTCGGACATTTGTAAATGCAGCTGGAACTTATACAGCAATGACTGCATCATTAATGCATGATGAAGTTGTTGAAACCATTAAGCAAAGTGCAAAGCAATTTGCCATGTTAGATGAGGTACAAGATAAAGTGGGCGAAAAAATTGCTGAATTATGTCATGCTGAATCAGCAACAGTTACTGCTGGGTGTTGGAGTGCATTGGTGCTAGGAACCGCTGGTGTATTAACAGGAATGGACATGAAAAAAGTTGCACAACTACCTGATGTAACAGGAATGAAATCCGAAGTAATTGTACAAAAAGGGCATAACATTGGATACGTGCATGCATTAACAAATACGGGTGCGATTATTGTTGAAATTGAAACAGCACAAGAGTTAGAAAAAGCCATCAATGAAAAAACGGCCATGATGTGGTTTTTGAATACCTACGCGCCGATGGGTAAAATCCAACATGAGGAGTGGGTGGCGATTGCAAAAAAACATAAAATTCCAACGATGATTGATATGGCTGCAGATGTACCTCCAGTTTCTAATTTATGGAAGTACAATGAACTTGGGTTTGATTTGGTGTGTGTATCAGGCGGCAAAGCAATGTGTGGTCCACAAAGTGCAGGGATATTAATGGGTCGGAAGGATTTAATTGCTGCAGCGCGTTTAAGTGCGCCTCCTCGTGGTGGAAATATTGGTAGAGGGATGAAAGTGAATAAAGAGGAAATAGTAGGTATGTATGTGGCACTTGAAAAGTACATCAATCAAGACCATGATGCAGAATGGAAAATGTGGGAATCAAAAATTGATTCTATTAAAACAGCTGTTAATTCAATTGAAGGCGTAATAACAGAAATTTCAGTTCCACCAATTGCGAATCATACGCCACTTCTTTTTATAAACTGGGATGAATCAAAAGTAAAAACGAGCAATAAGGATTTAATGTTGAAATTAAGAAATGGAAGCCCTTCCATTGAAGTTATGGCCAATGGGACAGGGATAAACATTACTGTATTTATGTTACAAGAAGGGGAGGAGAAAATTGTAGCAAAGCGCGTACGGGAAGAATTATTATTAGCAAAAGCTTAATCTTTAAAAAATAAATTATGAAAAAAGTATTTATTTCTATTTTATGTTTAACCACATTTTTTTATAACGCTAATGCGCAAGGGTATAGTATTGTTATAAAAGGCGGGTTGGTGATTGATCCTAAAAATGGTATCAATGAGCTCATGGATATTGCCATTCAAGATGGTAAAATTGCAAGTGTTGCAAAAAATATAAATGCTACCGGTGCGGCGCAAGTGGTGAATGCAAAAGGTTTAATTATTACACCAGGCCTGATTGATATTCATGGACACGTTTTTGCTGGAACGGAACCCGATCGTGGTTTAAGTGATGGTAATAGTGCATTAATGCCTGATGGCTATACATTTAGGGTGGGTGTTACGACCATTGTTGATTGCGGAGGTGCTGGCTGGAAAAACTTTTCAGTTTTCAAAAAAAATGTAATTGACGTATCACAAACAAGGGTTTTGTCATTTTTAAATATTGTGGGTGAGGGTATGCGCGGCGGTGCGTATGAACAAGACGCAAGAGATATGGATCCTAAAATGGCTGCCTATGTTGCAAAGCAAAATAAAAAAGATATTGTAGGGTTTAAAGTAGCGCATTTTGAAAATGCAGAATGGACGCCAGTGGATAACGCAGTTGCTGCTGGTAAGTTAGCGGGTGATATTCCAGTGATTGTTGATTTTGGAGGTGATGATTCACATGCGCCTTTATCCATACAGGAATTATTTTTTAAGCATTTAAGACCAGGGGATATTTATACGCACACATTTACTGAATTACAAAGAAGAGATCCAATCGTTGATTTTAAAACGCGTCAATTGAAACCGTTTATAAAAGATGCACAAGCAAGAGGTATTGTATTTGATGTAGGTTTTGGCGGTGCAAGTTTTGCATTTGATCAAGCATTACCTGCAATTAAGGCTGGATTTTATCCAAATACAATTAGTACTGATTTACATACAGGAAGTATGAATAATGCAATGAAGGATATGCTAAATGTGATGTCCATATTTATGACCATGGGTATGGAAGTGCCTGCGATCATAAAGGCAAGTACATGGGTGCCTGCACAAACTATTAAGCGTGAGGAGTTAGGAAATTTATCTGTGGGCTCGGTTGCAGATGTTGCTATACTAGGTATTCGTGAAGGAAATTTTGGATTTTTTGATCGTATAGGGCATAAAGAAACAGGCACTAAGAAATTTGAATGTCAAGCTACTATCAGAAATGGTAAAATGGTGTATGATTTAAATGGTATTACAACACCCATTTTATTATTGGCTAAATAAAAGTGTTTCGCTATTTAGAATTTGTCTTAAATTAAAAGTAGATTGCTATTCATATGCATGCAGAATATATTTTATGTTGTGATTGGGGTACCACGGGCTTTCGATTAAGGTTAACTAATTTGAAGGCAGATGTGATTGCGGAGACGCATGCTGAAAATGGAATATTGGTTCACCACAATAATTGGCTAACTCAAAAGGACGAAAACCCAGAGCATCGCTTTGATTATTATTTGCAATATATTCAAAGTCAGATGGGGGAAATACGCCATTCCCTTGAGATTGATATTGCAAAATTACCATTGGTAATTTCAGGTATGGCGATATCTTCCATTGGGATGATGAACATGCCTTATGAAAATTTACCTTTTTCTGTAGCTGCTACAACAGGTTTTGAATGTAGGTTTCAACAAAATAGGGCGCCAATACTTTTAATAACAGGAGTTTGCAGTGCTGATGATTTAATGCGTGGGGAGGAAACGCAAATTGTTGGCTTGTATCATACGGCTGAATTAAATAATGTACTGCCCAACAACGGCATATTTGTACTACCTGGGACGCATTCAAAACATGTAAGCATCAATGATAAATCTATTGTTTCAATTAAAACATTTATCACTGGCGAATTATTTCATTTACTAAGAGGGCATGGTACATTATCTAAGTCCATTTCGTTTCTTCAGGAAGATAGAAATGCAGACCCAGAAAATCAATCGGCATTTATAAAGGGTATTCATGATTCAAAAGACGGCTCATTATTAAATCATTTATTTCAGGTAAGGGTCAATGATATTTTGAATAAATTAAATAAGGAACAGAATTTTTATTATTTAAGTGGCTTATTGATAGGCAGTGAATTTGACTATTTGAAAAAAGGTAATATTTTATCAGCAACCAATAAATTAGTAGTCTGTTGTAGTTCCAATTTAATTTCTTATTACACTATTGTATTGAAAGAATTGGGATTGATGGATAATGTAATATTTATTGCACCAGCATTGTTTGATAAAGCAACTGTTGTAGGGCAATTAACCGTTTATAAAAAATATATTCAAACTATATAAAATGGATCGATCAATATTTTCATGGGAATTATTTGATAAAATGCCAGTAGTAGGTATTATACGAGGCCTAAGTGTGGCCGATATTAATTTTGTTTTACCTATTTACAAGCAAGCCGGTTTTACTACTATTGAAATAACACTCAATACGCCAGAGGCATTATCGGTGATTAGCTCCTTGGCATTAGAATATAAAGGCGAATTAAATGTAGGTGCAGGGACCGTATGTACGCTTGATGACTTAGCAGCTGCTATAACTGCAGGTGCAAATTTTATCGTAACACCCATATTTAAAGCGGAAGTAGTTAAAAAGTGTGTTTCAATGGAAGTGCCAATATTTCCTGGTGCATTTAGTCCAACTGAAATTTACGAAGCCTGGGAATTAGGCGCGTCAATAGTTAAATTATATCCTGCCTCAGTAGTAGGCTCCGAGTATGTTTCAGCGGTATTAGCACCCTTAAATAAAGTAAAATTAATGCCAACAGGGGGGATTCATTTGAGTAATATGTTGGCTTTTATGAAATCAGGGGCAACTTCATTAGGAATTGGGTCGGAATTATTTGATAAAAAGATAATTCAAAAGAGAGATAGTGAAGCCATGTTGAATCACTTAACATTATTTGCACAACAAATGCAATTATCCAAGTAATCAGTTTTAATAATGAAACAAATTAAAAACTATCGTTGGATCATTATTGCATTATTATTTACGGCAACCTGTATTAATTATTTAGATCGACAAATTATAGGATTATTAAAACCAATTTTAGAAAAAGAATTTAATTGGACTGAAACTGATTTTTCACATATCGTAATGGCCTTTACCGCAGCGTATGCTGTTGGGTTATTAGTTGCAGGAGGTGTCATTGACAAGGTAGGGACTAAAATTGGGTATACATTTACAGTAATTATTTGGAGTACGGCAGCAATGTTTCATGCGCTTGCGAAATCGGTTGTTGGATTTAGTGTAGCGCGCATATTTTTAGGTATTGGGGAGGCTGGCCATTTTCCAGCCGCTGTAAAAACAGTAGCAGAATGGTTTCCTAAAAAGGAACGAGGGTTGGCCACCGGAATTTTTAATGCAGGTACTAGTGTGGGTGTAGTTTTTGCTTTATTCATCACTCCCTATATATATAACAATTATGGCTGGCAGGCAGTGTTCTGGATTACAGGTGCCTTGGGGTTTGTATGGTTAATCGCTTGGCTTTATTTTTATGAAATTCCAGCAAAACAAAAAAGGCTTACCGAATCTGAGCGCGCTTATATTGAATCAGATCAACAAAATGAAGCCATTACTAAAGTAGATATACCTTGGCGTAAATTGTTTACCTACAAACAAACCTGGGCTTATGTTACAGGTAAATTTTTAATTGATCCCATTTATTGGTTTTTTCTATTTTGGTTGCCTTCCTATTTTGCAACCACTTTTCATATTGATTTAAAAAAACCAAGTTTCGAGTTGATGATTATTTATGCATCTACTACTATTGGAAGTGTCATGGGTGGTTATTTATCATCCCATTTAATAAAGAAGGGCTGGCGTGTATTAAATGCAAGACAAACAGTATTATTTATTTTTGCAATCATTGAGTTATCGGTGATTCTTGCCCAATTTATCACAAATGTTTGGGTCGCTGTAGCTTTAATTAGTCTGGTGATTGCGGTGCATCAGGCTTGGGCCACCAATATTTTTACGATGGCTTCAGACATGTTTCCTAAGGAATCCGTTAGTTCGGTAGTGGGGATTGGAGGAATGGCCGGTGCAATTGGAGGCATACTATTCCCGATATTAGTAGGCTATTTATTAGATACTTATAAAGCTTTAGGAAATATCAGTATCGGGTATAATATATTATTTACCATATGTGGATGTATGTATTTGATTGCTTTTACAATCATTCGTTTATTAATTCGTAAATTACCATAAGCATTTTAAAAACTTTAAATATTAAATTAATACTAAATCCGATATTATGAAAAGAAGAAATCTTATAAAAAGTTTATCACTTCTTCCATTTACAGCTGCACTGCCTTCGCAATTATTTGGCAAATCAACATCAGTGACGAATGTTGTAGAAACTGGAGAAAATATTTTCAGATCCCTAGGTGTAGAACCCTTAATTAATTGCAGGGGAACTTTCACCATTATTGGCGGATCTATTGAAAGGCCTGAAGTACGCGCTGCCATGGAAGCCGCAGCGCATAATTTTGTGCAATATGATGAGTTAGGTGATGCCGTACACGCAAAAATAGCCGAAGTGACACAAGCAGAGTGGGCGTTAGTTTCAGCAGGTTGTGCAGCAGGGATGAAACATGTCACGGCGGCATGTGTTACAGGAGGTAATCCTGAAAAATTAATTTGTATTCCCAATTTAACAGGCTTCGAAAAAACTGAAGTTATTATACCTGCTGGGTCAAGAAACGTTTACGATCATTCCATTCGCAATATTGGTGTTACCATTATTGACGTAAATACACCCGAAGAATTAGTAAAAGCGGTGAATAAAAAAACAGCAATGATTTATATTATGGCAGATGATCCTGCAGATAATGATGCGCCATTATCATTGGTTAATATTGTTCGATTAACTAAGGCGCAAAATATACCCATTTTGGTGGATGCAGCTGCTGAAGTTTTAACCATACCTAATATCCATTTACAAAGAGGAGCGCATATGGTTGCATATAGTGGCGGTAAAGCAATATGCGGTCCACAATGTGCTGGATTTGTGATTGGCCAAAAGGATATATTAATGTCGGCCTGGCAAGCAAGTGCGCCACATCATGGCCCTTGTCGTGATAATAAAGTAGGTCGTGAGGAAATGTTAGGTATGCTAGCTGCAGTGCAAGCATGGACAACAAGGGATCACCAACAAGAATGGAAAACATGGTTGTCTTGGTTGGATTTAATTTCTAAAAGAGTGACAAAAATTTCAGGAATCAGTACTTCGGTATTTGAACCTGTTTCCTATTCAAATCGTTCGCCCGTATTAAGAATTACTTGGGATCCCAATAAATTTAATATAACAGGGGAGGAAGTGGCTGAAGAATTTGGCCGAAATAAGCCGCGTATTGCAGTAGGAAGCATGAGTAAGGATAATGTTACCGGTATAAACATTACTACAGGTCAAATGCAGCCAGGTGAGGCCGAACAAGTGGCTGAACGTGTTTATAATTTTATGTCACAAACAAGAATGGCTAAAAACAATGATTTAAAAGCGCCAGCTGTTTCATTGACAGGGTCTTGGAAATTTGATATCCAATTTTTTAGTAGTAAATCTGCACATCAAATTACATTGACCCAGGATGGAAATTGGTTGCAAGGAAGTCATAAAGGTGATTTTTCAACACGTGAATGTGTTGGTACCATTGAGGGAAATGAAATAAAGTTAAAAAGTCAAGAACGTCAGGCGGCTGATAATTTAACCTATATTTTCTCGGGTACAGTGGTAGGTGAAACCATGTCTGGTAATATACATATGGGTGAATATAGAACAGCTACTTTTACAGCGACAAGAACCCAAAATAAACGATCTAGACAAAAAATATTTGTTCCGCAAGGGCCTCCATTAGCCACTTAATTACATCATTTATAAAGAAAAATAGGGTGCAGTGATTGTACCCTATTTTATTTGTAGTTCTTTTAATTTTTATTAACTTTCCAATTCAATTTAAAATCAGCACAATGAAATTTATCAAATTTACTTTCGCAATATTATTGACCCTTGTTGCATTTGGTGCAAAAGCACAGGAAAAAAAGGAACAAAAACTAATTGAAACATTGGAGAAGTTTAAATTAACATTAATTGATCCTAATGAATCCACTTTATATACACTAACATCCCCAAAATTGTCCTATGGACATTCTGCAGGAGCTGTTGAAGATCAAAAAACTTTCATCGACAATATGGTGAATGGAAAGAGTGATTTTGTAACCATCAATATTGCTGATCAAACGGTTGAGGTGGAAGGAAATATGGGATATGTGCGTCACACATTTAATGCAGTAACCTCTACAGACCCTAAAATAGCCCCTATAAAATTAAAAATATTTTATGTGTGGGTTTTTGAAGCAGGTGCTTGGAAATTAAGGGCGCGTCAAGCTGTTAAAATTCTGATTTAAGCATCAATCAACTTAAGAGCGCTTCAAGCTTCTTTTATATTTAAGGCTTGTGGTGATATAGCCCCATATCGGCATTACGATTGAAAGTAGGGTATAGCTTCTTTTTGTTGGGAGGTCAATAATGCTGTTGTCATAAAGCCAACGAGTAAGTTCTAGTGATTTGAACATCAAGTAAATATTAATGCCTAGCGATATGATTAATAATGATTCTCTCATGGGAAGGTGTTTTTACTTATTAAAATTTAATTTTTTTATTTGAATCCTCAAATTTAAAAATATTTAAAAATTTGAAATTGAAATGCTTTTATAACTTTAATTTCAATTCCAGCTTACCGCCCAAACCAATCTCTACTATTCTTTCAAGGCTTGAGATACGTACTTCCTTAACATCATTTTCTATTTTTGATATATAGGATTTAGTGGTACCTACTTTTTTGGCAAGTTGCTCCTGCGTCATTCCTTTTTTAAGTCTTGCTTGTTGCAGCATTACGCCTATTTTAAAATTTTCGAATCCTTTTTCAAATTCGACTCTTTTTTTGGTGCCTTTTTCCCCATAATGCTTTACAATCATTTCATCAAGGGTGGTAATATTCTTTTTCGTTTTCATAATCATGTTTTATTTTTAATGCTTTATCTATTTCATTTTGAGGTGTCTTCTGAGTTTTCTTTTGGAATCCGTTTATAAGAACTAATTCATTTTGTTTATTAAAAAAGCAAAATATTCTAAATATATCATTTCTTGTAAGTATCCTTATTTCAAATACTCCGTCAGACCCTATTATGTACTTTAAATATTTTGAAGGAACCTTTTCAATATTTTCAATTAAAATAATAGTCCAGAAGATTTTTGCTTGTACTCTAGGTCTTTGATTTTTTATAAATACATCGTAGTAATCTTTGTAGAAAACAAGTTTTCTAACTTTTGAATCGTCTTTCAATATAAAGGTATTGCAAGTTGCCCGAAAGGGCAACTTTATTTTATTAATATTATTACTCCATGCATATTAATAAACTAGGCAACTTAGTATTTGCGTATAAATACGTTGAAAGAGTAGGACTACCTCGCTTCGCTCGGTGAAACTATTATTTGGGGAAATCCCGGCATAAAAAAGTCAACTTATAGGTTTGACAACAAGCAAACTATGATTTTCATCTTGGTGTTATCTTAATTATTCTTCCTGGTCCCTCAACGGAAACATAAAGTGACTCATCGGGTCCCTGAATTACGTTCCTTATTCTTCCACTATCTTTTAAAATAATTTCTTCCTTAATTATCTGATTATCTTTTACAATACATCTATGTAATTTTTGAGAGGCCAAACCTGATACAATTAAATCACCACTCCATGATTTAAATTTGGTTCCATTGATGAAAGTTATACCACAGGTGCCAATGGAAGGGATAAAAGCATAAACAGGTTTTTGTATTCCTGCAGAATCATGATTTTTTGAAATAGTACTTCCATCATAATTTTTACCCAAGGATAAAGCGGGCCAACCATAATTACCTTTGGATGAAATGATATTTATTTCATCACCACCCATGGGTCCATGTTCTGACTCCCACACATCACCTGTTTTTGGATTTAATGTAAGTCCTTGCGGGTTTCTATGACCGATTGTGAAAATCGAATTTATGTTCCCATTAAAAGATGGATTGCTGCTAGGTATGGAACCATCTGAATTAAATCTGTGTATTTTACCCCATGGCGAATTCAGATCTGATGCATTTTTATTAGTGTTTGCAGAACCTCCTCCAGTGGATGGGCCTTCTCCAATACTCAAAAATAGGTATCCTTTTTTATCAAAAACAATCCTACTTCCATTATGACCACTAGGGCCTGTAGCTGTGAATAAGTTTTGAAGTTCAACAATCTTTGAATTTAAAATCTTGAATCTATTCAATTTTAAATTGCTAGAAGGATCACTACTTGTAAAACTCATGTATATCCAACCATTGTCTTTATAGGAAGGGTCAACTTTAATATCCAATAATCCTCCTTGCCCAGAAGCTTTAATGGATGGCAGTCCGGTAATCTCAATGATTTCATTTGAATTAAACTTCTTTATGTACAGTTTTCCTTTTTTTTCACCAAAAATCAAATCTCCGTTAGGAAGAAAATCCATTCCCCATATGATTTCATAATTATTTACAATTGTTTCAAATTCAAGCGTTGGTTCACTGATTACATTTGTTGGATTTATTGAATTTGTATTTTCTTTCTTGCATGCAAACAAAACCAGAAATACTGGGAGTAAGCATATAAAAGTAATAGTGACTTTCATTTTTTTAAATAAATTTTTTACCTTTTTAAATGGATCAACTCCTTCTTCTTTGAATATAAATACTTTCATTTTTTGGTTTCTTTTTATGAATTTACAATCTAAAATTGACATCTTTGTTAGATGTGTTGAATAAATTATTTAATGAGATATCGGTGATCAGGGGGTTAGCTCCCTTAAAATAAATAAGTTATTAAAATATAAGCACTTATAACGCCTAAATAGGATTACCTCGCTTTGCTCGGTGATCCTAAAAATTCCATAATAAAAAGTATAATAGGGATTACCTCGCTTTGCTCGGTGATCCTATTTAGGAGATCATAAATTAATATAATAGGATTACCTCGCTTTGCTCGGTGATCCTATTTAGGAGATCATAAATTAATATAATAGGATTACCTCGCTTCGCTCGGTGATCCTATAATATCTCGTAATAATTAAGTAAGAATAGGATTACCTCGCTTCGCTCGGTGATCCTATTATGTAGGGAAATCCCAGCATAAAATGAAGAAGCCTTAAAGCAGTTCAAGGAACTGCTTTTTTTTATTTCACTCATTCGTGGCTCCAAGCAAGCTTGATCCACTCATTCGTGTAATAAAAAAACCGCCCCGATAAATCGGGACGGCTTCTTATTTCTTTGGTTGCCTGACCTGGATTCGAACCAAGACAAACTGCACCAAAAACAGTTGTGCTACCGTTACACCATCAGGCAATCCTATTCCATTCAGAGAATGGACTGCAAAAATAGGGGTCGGCGTAAAATTTTCCAAATATTTATGTGTTTTAGTTCCATTATTATCAATTTGACTTAACTTAACTAGCTAAAACCATTTTCAATATAAAAATTTTAAGTTATGGGATACAAATTACTACTGTTGACTGCATTTATTGCCTGTTTATTTTTGTTTTCATTTAGGGCGGATAAAAAGAAAAAAATTGTGTTTTTTGGGGATTCTATCACACAAGCCGCAGTTAAAAAAGGGGGCTTTATTGATTTAATGCAAACCATGCTTCAACAAAAAGGCATGGATCAAAATTATGAGTTGATTGGCGCCGGCATTGGCGGTAATAAAATTTATGACTTGTATTTACGTATCGAAAATGATGTTTTAGCTAAAAAACCAGATGTAGTATTTGTATATATTGGTGTAAATGATGTTTGGCATAAAGCTAGTTCTGGTACAGGAACCGATTTTGATAAGTTTGGAAAATTTTATGATGCAGTGATAAAAAAGATCCAAAATCAGGGCGCTAAAGTTATTTTAGTAACACCAGCAGCGATTGGAGAGAAGCATGATTATAGTAATACGCAGGATGGCGACTTAAATTCATATAGTAACTGGATTCGTCAATATGCCGCAACCAACACTATTGCTTTAGTTGATTTGAGAAAAATATTTCATGATTATAGCTTAGCGAACAATCCTAATAATTTAGCAAAAGGTATTTTAACTACAGATGGGGTACACTTGAATGAAAAAGGGGATGCATTGGTAGCGGAAGAATTATGGAAAGCGGTTCAACAAACTAATTAAATTTTCCTGTAGCATTTGATTGATTTAATATAGCAGGTTTAATAGGCTAATCCTATATTAACAAAGGGGTCCCTCCGAGCAATCGGAGGGACCCCTTTGTTTAGCTGCAAACTATTTTGAAATGCTTTATTAAGATGCTTTTATAAAGTAGTAATTCTTTTTACCTTTTTGTATAAGTATATATTTTCCTTGTAATAAATGGGTCGTATTGACCACTGTAAAATCAGTGTTAATTTTTTCCTTATTAATACTCAAACCGCCTGCCTGCCACATTTTGCGGGCTTCGCCTTTGCTTGGGAATATTTGGGTGTCCGCTAATAAGCTCACAAAATCATATCCTTCTGAAAGTTGCGCGAGTGTGATGTTTGCTGTTGGAACGCCTTCCATGACTTGTAATAATTGATCCTCATTTAAGGATTGTAAAACCTCGGTGGTTGCGTTGCCAAATAATATTTCAGTGGCACGAATAGCAAAAGCCAAATCATCTGCGCTGTGCACTAGGGTCGTTAACTCAGCTGCTAATCTTTTTTGTAAAATTCTTAATTGCGGTGCTTGCTCGTGTTCAGTTAATAACTGTTCAATCGTTTCCATAGGAAGCAAAGTGAAAATCTTGATCCACTTTTTTGCATCCTCATCACTTGCGTTTAACCAAAATTGGTAAAATTGGTAAGGCGAGGTTTTAGTTCCATCCAACCATACATTTCCTTTTTCTGTTTTACCAAACTTTCCACCATCTGCTTTTGTAATTAAAGGGCAGGTAAATGCAAAAGCTTCACCACCCATTTTGCGACGAATAATTTCAGTACCCGTGGTAATATTACCCCATTGGTCACTGCCGCCCATTTGCACTTTACAATTTTTATTTTTATACAACCAATAAAAATCATAGCCCTGCACTAATTGATAAGTAAATTCTGTAAAGCTCATACCGGTATCACCTTCAATTCTTTTTTTTACACTGTCCTTCGCCATCATGTAGTTCACCGTGATATGCTTTCCTACTTCTCTAATAAAATCTAAAAAACTAAAATCCTTAAACCAATCATAGTTGTTCACCATTTCAGCAGCATTCGCCAAGTTTGGATCAAAGTTTAAAAAATGCGTAAGCTGTTTTTTTACACCCGCTAAATTAAATTGTAAGGTTTCCTCACTCAATAAATTTCTTTCTTCGCTTTTGCCACTTGGGTCACCCACCATTCCGGTAGCGCCACCCACTAATGCATAAGGTTTATGTCCTGCTCTTTGTAAATGCATTAATAATAAGATGGGTACCAAACTACCTATATGCAAGCTGTCTGAAGTTGGGTCAAAGCCAATATAGCCTGAAACAGTTTCCTTTTGGAAAAGTTCCTCGGTCCCAGGCATAATATCTTGAATCATGCCTCTCCAACGTAGTTCTTGTATTAAGGTCATAGTTTATACTTTAGGCAAAAATAACTACTAAAAAGCAATATTTTTGCATCATGAACCCAACAACACCCACAATCGGGGAAGGAACCCGAATTTTACACTTTTTATTGGACACCATTTTCATCACCATTTTAACTTATATCGTGTATAGCTGGTATAATTTTCAAGTGATTTATTGGAACTATACACCGGTGCGATTTGGGTATTTCTTTTTTGGGGTCACATGGGCCTACACCTTTTTATTCGAATGGATTTTTTTACAAACCCCTGCTAAAATGATGACGGGAACCAAGGTGATTTCCACGAATGGCAAACGCCCCAATATTGGGCAGTTTTTTATAAGAGCCACGGTGCGAACTACTATTATTTCTATGTTTGGCTTAGCCTGGAATGACCAACCCTTGCATGATACTTTTTCAAAAACGATACTAGTAAGAAAGTCAAAATAAATTCATTCCTTAATTCGCAACTTTAATGTAGTGGGCGAAATGTACATTTGTAAAATTTTTTAAATGGCTAAAATTGGAATAAATATTGCTACTGGTAGCTTACAACAATCCGAGATTATAGTGGGGATTGATTTAGGTACAACCAATAGTTTGGTGGCCATTATACATCCGGACACAAAATTACCCACTGCATTAAAGGAATTTGATGGCAGTAGTATTGTGCCAAGTGTGGTGCATTTTGATGCATTTGGAAATGTAGAAGTAGGTGAAAATGCAAAACCTTTTTTAGAATCTGATCCGCAAAATACCATTTTTAGTGCTAAACGTTTAATGGGAAAAAGTCATCATGACATTCGGGAGCACCAGGATTTTTTTGCGTATAAAATTATTGATGATAATAGAGATAGTTTGGTTAAAGTGCAAGTGGGAAATACTTTTTATTCACCCATTGATTTGTCTTCTTATATTTTAGCAGAATTAAAAAAACGAGCGGAACATATTTTAAAAACACCGGTAACGAAAGCTGTCATTACAGTGCCGGCTTACTTTAATGATACACAACGACAAGCGACAAGGGATGCAGGAAAATTAGCAGGACTGGATGTGTTGCGTATTATCAATGAGCCTACTGCTGCTAGCTTAGCGTATGGTTTGGGTTTGAATCCAGCGGAAGAAAAAACAATTGCGGTATATGATTTAGGAGGGGGCACTTTTGATATTTCCATATTGAAAATTTCAAATGGTATTTTTGAAGTATTAAGTACCAATGGCGATACTTATTTAGGGGGTGATGATTTAGATCGCGTCATTATTGAATATTGGATGAAGCAAATGGGGGCGGATCATTTTGAAGATCAAAAAACACTTAAACAACAATTAAGATTAGCTGCCGAAAAAGCAAAAATCGCTTTGTCGGCAGCTGATTATTTTGAAACTGAATTTGCGGGTGAAAAAGTTTCCATCACCAAACAAATATTTGAAGATTTAACAACGCCGATCGTTCAAAAGACAATGGATTGTTGCGCGCGTGCCATGAAGGATGCGCAATTAAATATTTCGGACATCAATACGGTGCTCATGGTAGGAGGTAGTACCCGTGTACCTTTTGTAAAACAAAAAGTGGCTGATTTTTTTGCGCAACCAGTGAATGATTCAGTGAATCCAGATGAAGTGGTCGCATTAGGTGCGGCGGTGCAAGCGGATATTTTAGCGGGCAACAATCAATCCATGTTATTATTAGATATCACGCCATTAAGTTTAGGTATTGAAACCATGGGTGGATTGATGGATGTATTACTTCCAAGGAATGCAAAAATTCCTACGCAGGCTTCCAGGCAATATACCACACAGAAAGATGCGCAAACGGGTATCCATATTTCTGTCTATCAAGGAGAGCGTGATTTAGTGAAGGACAATCGTCCATTGGGGGCCTTTACTTTAAAAGGAATACCATCTATGCCAGCAGGACTGCCGAAAGTGGAAGTGCGCTTTTTAATCAATGCAGATGGTATATTACAAGTAAGTGCCAAGGAATTACGCAGCGGAGTAAGTCAAACGATTGATATCAAACCACAGAATGGGTTAACCGATGAAGAAGTGGAGCAAAGATTATTGGAAAGTATAACGAATGCCAAAGCCGATATTAGTATGCGCGCATTGGTAGAAGCGAGAACCGAGGCAGAGCAAATGCTGGGGGTGACTGAAAAGTTTTTGATGAAGCATGCGGCACTTTTAACCCAGGAGGAGCTAACTAAAACCGCCCAAGCCATGCAAGCCTTACAGTTGGCTATTACCATGGAGGACAAGAACTTAATTCAGGCTAAAACGGAGGAATTAAACGATATTTCACGCCCATTTGCCGAAAGGGTAATGGATCAGGCCATATCGGGGGCCATGAAAGGGAAAAATATTGAGGATAAAGATTTATAGTAAATTTGGTATTTTCAAAAGGATTCTTATCTTTGCCATCCAATTTTTTCTGTACCATTTAGAAATAATAGGTCTTGAAAAAAAATTTAAGTCCCAATAACGGGTCTAAAATAAAAAACGCCTGAGGAGGTATATATTATGTTAATTATTGATTCAAAAGATTGCGAGAACATTGACAAAGCGCTTAAGAAGTACAAAAAGAAGTTTGAAAAAAGTAAAACTTTATTAAAGTTACGTGCGCGTCAAGCTTTTGTGAAACCATCTGTACAACGTCGTTTCGAAGTATTGAAAGCGGTTTACAAGCAACAAATTTTCAGCGGAAAAATCGAAGGATAAGCCAAAACCTTCCTTTTATATATTATTTAAGTAGTCTAAAAGTTTCCTAACTTTAGGCTACTTTTTTTATGGCCCTACACACCCGTTATACACCATTAAATGCCTTTTTAAGCTACCTACAGTTTGAAAAAAGATACGCTGCGCATACGATAACGGCTTACACGAATGACCTTATCCAATTTTTTGACTTTATTGAATCCCAGTATGACAAATTTGAATTGGAGCAAGTATCTGGTACCATGGTGCGCACTTGGTTGGCCTCCTTAAAGGAAGCTGCATTAACAGGTAAGTCCCTGAATCGAAAAATATCTTCCTTAAAATCTTTTTTTAAATTTCAGATACAAAAGGGGGCATTGACAAGAAGCCCCATGGAAACAGTAACGAGTCCAAAAATTAGTAAGCGTTTGCCTGCTTTTGTCGCCGAAAATGACATGGAACAATTATTATTGAATTTGTCATTTGCAGAAGGGTGGAAGGGCTTCACCGAAAAAATGGTGATTCAATTATTTTATGCCACTGGCATGCGTTTGAGTGAATTAATTCAGTGCAAACAAAACAATGTTGATTTTGGAAAAAAACAAATCAAAGTTTTAGGAAAAGGGAATAAGGAACGCCTCCTTCCGATTAGCGCTGAATTGGCATTGGAATTAAAAAAATACATACAACAAAAACCCGCCGAGGCCGAAGGGGTACCTAATTTATTTGTCACTGAAAAAGGAAAGCCTTTACAACCCAGAGCCGTATACACTTTTGTGAAATTTTATTTATCGCAGGTGACCACTTTGCAAAAAAAGAGTCCCCATGTTTTGAGACATAGTTTTGCAACGCATTTAATGAACAACGGCGCCGATTTAAATGCAGTCAAGGAATTGCTAGGACACAGTAGCCTTGCTGCCACACAGGTATACACGCATAATACCATTGAAAAATTAAAAGAGGTTTTTGCCAAAGCGCACCCAAAAGCCTAACCTACCTCATTGATCATGGTGGGAGCCTATGACATGTATCATACCGTATCCTAAAGTTTTCACAAAACCTTTTTTTACTTGAAAATGATTATTAAAAGTGGTAACTTACTATTGCAGGTGTAAGTAAAATTATTGCCTGATTAGTTCTTTTAATTTATCATTTTTAAATTATTATTTTATGAACATCAGTATTCAAACAGTGCATTTTGATGCAGACAAAAAGTTGTTAGCATTCGTGCAAAAAAAATTAGACAAATTAGCAACCTTTCATGATCGAATAACCAAGGTGGAAGTGTATTTAAAATTGGAGAGTTTGGCCCATGCGATTAAAGAAAAAGTAGTTGAAATAAAAATCCATATACCGAAGCATGAATGCTTTGTAAAAGCAAGTGCCACAAGTTTTCAAACAGCATTTGATCACGCGTTTGATTCCATCACCAATCAATTAAAAAAGAAAAAGGAGCGCATCGCCGCTTAATAATAAAATTTTCAAGCAAGTATCGTTGCCCATTGTTTCGTTTTCTAAGAGACAATGGGCTTTTTTGTTTTCAATTTTGTTCGATTTAACCAATTAGGGCCCTGAATTTGATATTATTTTGAGTAATACCTTGCTTTTGGGATAAAATATTGCCCTAAAATTTTGATAAATAAAGAATTCCATTACCTTTGCCATCCCAAAATTTGGGGATCGTTCTTTTATGACTTGCCGGAATAGCTCAGTTGGTAGAGCAGCTGATTTGTAATCAGCAGGTCGCGGGTTCGAGTCCCATTTCCGGCTCAAATTGGGTGTGCAATAATTCAGGGGCAGATGGCCGAGTGGTTAAAGGCGACAGACTGTAAATCTGTTCTCTCACGAGTACGTAGGTTCGAACCCTACTCTGCCCACAAAATTTGTTGTAGTTTGCAACCTTGTTAAAAGGGGAGAAGACAATAAGTTTTAGTTCTTTTAGAAAGGAGAAAATGCGGGAGTAGCTCATTTGGTAGAGCGATAGCCTTCCAAGCTATAGGTGGCCAGTTCGAGCCTGGTCTCCCGCTCCAATTGGATTAGTTGATGGGAATGAGGGGAAAGTCGGTATGCTTAACGCCGTTGTGGCTCAGTGGTAGAGCACTTCCTTGGTAAGGAAGAGGTCGTGAGTTCGATTCTCATCAACGGCTCAAAACGGAGAAAAAGGAGTGTGGCGCAAGAAATAGTGAATAGAACTAGGTGGAATGAGATGGTTGATTTAATTTTGAAAGCTATGGTTGATGGACTCGGTGGTCTATTAACGGCAATTATAAAAATAACATAAAAACAAATAAAGATGTCTAAAGAGACCTTTAAGAGGGAGAAACCCCACGTAAACGTTGGAACTATTGGCCACGTTGACCATGGTAAAACAACATTAACAGCTGCCATCACAGATGTATTATCTAAAAGAGGCTTAGCTGTTAAAAAAAACTACGATGAAATTGATGGTGCGCCAGAGGAAAAAGAGCGTGGTATCACTATCAATACTGCACACGTAGAATATCAAACTGATGCACGACACTATGCGCACGTTGACTGTCCAGGTCACGCGGATTATGTTAAAAACATGATCACGGGTGCTGCTCAAATGGATGGTGCTATTCTTGTAGTTGCGGCTACAGATGGTCCTATGCCACAAACTAAAGAGCACATCTTGTTGGCACGTCAGGTAGGTGTTCCTCAAATTGTAGTATTCATGAACAAAGTTGACTTAGTTGATGATCCTGAATTATTAGACCTAGTTGAAATGGAAGTTCGTGATTTATTAACTATTTACGGCTTTGATGGTGAAAAAACACCAGTCATCCGTGGATCAGCTACAGGTGCATTAGCTGGAGACCCAAAATGGTTAGATGCAGTAACAGAATTAATGAATGCTGTTGATACATACATTCCTTTGCCTCCTCGTCCTGTTGACCTACCATTCTTGATGTCTGTAGAGGACGTTTTCTCGATCACTGGTCGTGGAACAGTTGCTACAGGTCGTATTGAGCGTGGTATTGTTAAAGTAGGTGAGGCTGTAGAAATCGTAGGTTTGATGGATGCGCCAATGAGCTCAACTGTAACAGGTGTTGAGATGTTTAAAAAATTATTGGATCAAGGTCAAGCTGGTGATAACGCAGGTTTATTATTACGTGGTATTGAGAAAAAAGATATCCGTCGTGGTATGGTAATTTGCGCGCCAAAAACAATTACACCACATACTGACTTCAAAGCTGAGGTGTATGTATTATCAAAAGAAGAAGGTGGACGTCACACGCCATTCTTTAATAAATACCGTCCTCAATTCTACTTCCGTACAACGGATGTAACTGGAGAGTGTTCTTTACCAGAAGGAACTGAGATGGTTATGCCTGGTGATAACGTTAGTATCAGCGTTAAGTTGATCCAACCTATCGCAATGGAAAAAGGATTGAAGTTCGCTATCCGTGAGGGTGGAAGAACGGTAGGCGCTGGTCAAGTTACTGAAATCGTTAAGTAATTTAACTAAACATAATAACTGAAAGTCTTTGGTTCAAGCGGTTGCTTTTGCCAGAGACTTTTGGTTCATACGGGCATAGTGCAATGGTAGCATACGGGTCTCCAAAACCTTTGATCTGGGTTCGAATCCTAGTGCCCGTGCGAATGAGTTGTGGAAGAATTGGTATATTGAGCAAAATTTGAGAATAAAATAGAAATATAAACTGTCTAGTTATGAATAAAATCGCCAACTATTTCAAGGAAAGTTACTTGGAATTACAGGAAAAAGTTACTTGGCCTACATGGACCAACCTACAACAAAGTACGGTCATCGTGTTGGTAGGAACTTTAATCATAACCACTTTAGTTTGGTTAATGGATTTTTCAAGCAATCAATTATTAAAATTGATTTACTCATTATTTAAGTAACACATGGAAACAGAAATATTAGACACACCCGTTACACCTGCTACTAAAGCTGCACCAGATACCAAATGGTTTGTACTTCGTGTGGTTAGTGGAAAGGAAAAAAAGATTAAGGAATACCTTGATAAAGATATTCTTCGCAATAACTGGCAAAATACCATTAAGCAAATTTTTCTTCCAATGGAGAAAGTGTATAAAGTGCAAAATGGTAAAAAAGTCATGCGCGAAAAAAACTATTTTCCAGGTTATGTAATGATTGAAGTGGTGGACGCCAATGGTAGTGGGCGTTTGGCGGATGACATTGTAATGCACATTAGTAATATTAGTAATGTAATGCATTTTTTAACCGATGGAAAAGGTTCAAAAGGCAATATTATATCTTTAAGAAAATCAGAAGTAAACAAAATGTTAGGTAAGGTGGATGAGATGAACGACTTAGGTGGTTCCATCAGCGAGCCATTCATTTTGGGGGAAACTGTAAAAATAATTGAGGGACCTTTCAATGACTTCAATGGCGTCATAGAAGAGGTGAATGAAGAAAAGAAGAAATTGAAAGTGACCGTGAAAATATTCGGTCGATCTACCCCAGTGGAATTAAGTTTCATGCAGGTAGAGAAACTGAGTTAGAAGGAAAAAGGTAAAAAGGTCCCCTCAAAGCAATTTGGGGGGATTTTTTTTGGCCAAATGCCAAGATCATCGTACTTTCGCCCTCCAATTTACACTTTTCGAAGTGTGGGTATTTGGGAGTATCGTCCAATGACGCTACGCTTAACCAAAAAAAATATAAAAAAATGGCAAAAGAAATCTCCGGCTACGTAAAGCTGCAGGTGAAAGGTGGTCAAGCCAATCCTGCGCCTCCAGTAGGTCCAGCCCTGGGTTCAAAAGGGGTAAACATTATGGAGTTCTGTAAGCAATTCAATGCTAGAACTCAAGACAAACAAGGAAAAGTTGTTCCTGTTTTAATTACAGTTTATACCGACAAGTCATTTGACTTCGTTATCAAAACTGCACCAGCTCCAGTTCAATTAATGGAAGCTGCTAAAATTCAAAAAGGTTCTAAAGAAAGTAATCGCGACAAAGTAGGTAAAGTTACTTGGGAGCAAGTTGAAGTTATTGCAAAAGATAAAATGGCGGATTTAAATGCCTTCACTTTAAACAGTGCAATGAATATGGTTGCTGGAACAGCACGCTCAATGGGTATTACTGTTGACGGTAAAGCACCTTGGGAAAACTAATTTTATTCACCACAAATATTAATGAACATGTCATTGACTAAAAAAAGAAAAGTTGCGGTAGCGAAGGTGGATAAGAATAAATTTTATTCCCTTAAAGATGCTTCTACACTTGTAAAAGAAATTAATTGCACAAAATTCGATAGCTCTGTTGATTTACACATTCGTTTAGGAGTAGATCCTAAAAAAGCGGATCAACAAGTTCGTGGTACCGTATCTCTTCCTCATGGAACAGGTCGTACCAAAAAAGTATTGGTATTATGTACACCAGATAAGGAAGCGGCTGCTCGTGAAGCAGGTGCTGATTATGTTGGATTAGATGAGTTTGTTACCAAAATTGAAGGCGGCTGGGTGGATGTAGATGTTATCATCGCAACACCTGCTGTAATGCCTAAAATTGGTAAATTAGGAAAGGTACTAGGACCACGTAACTTAATGCCTAATCCAAAAACTGGTACAGTAACAAATGATGTTGCTGCCGCAGTCAATGAAGTAAAAGGCGGTAAGATTGCATTTAAAGTTGATAAAGCAGGTATCGTGCATGCTTCAATAGGTCGTGTATCTTTTTCTGCAGAAAAAATTTCAGAAAATAGTTCTGAATTATTGAATGCGATTATCAAATTAAAACCATCTTCTTCAAAAGGTACTTATTTGAAAGGGGTGAGCATGGCTTCAACAATGAGCCCAGGCATTTCGGTGGAAACAAAATCATTAATGAACTAATCCTGGTGATCCGTAAGGAATTGACCCGGGTAACAAAATAAAATTAGTTATGACCAAAGATCAAAAAAATGAAGTGATTGTACTTTTAAAAGAAAAGTTTAATCAATATAATAACTTCTATATCACAGATACAGAATCTTTGAGCGTAGAACAAATTTCTAATTTACGTCGTACTTGTTTTAATAAGCAAGTAGAGATGAAAGTGGCTAAAAACACTTTGATCCGTAAGGCCTTAGAAAGTTTGGACAGCGAGAAGTATGCAGGTTTGTTTGATTCGTTAAACAATGTAACTGCTTTAATGTTTTCTGAGAATCCTAAGGATCCAGCTGTGATCATTAGCGCATTCAGAAAAGTAAATAATGGTGATAGACCTACTTTAAAAGCAGCTTTCATTAATGGTGACATTTTTGTAGGCGATCATTCATTAGTAGCATTAACAAACATTAAGACTAAGAATGAATTAATTGGCGAGGTGATTGGTTTATTACAATCTCCAGCTAAGCGCGTAATTGCTGCTTTATTAAACCACGCTGAGAATGGTTCAACTAAAACCGAAACAGAAGTTGTTGCGGCAGCAGTAGAAGTTGCAGTGGAAGAAGTAGCAGCACCAGTAGCTGAAGCGCCTGCAGCAGAAGCAGCACCGGAAGCAGCAGCTGAATAAGCGCGCTTCCCAATAAGAATTTTAAATGCAGAGGGCTCGAATGAGTTTCTGTTTTTATATTGTTAACATAATTTTTTTAAACCTTCCGCTGGAGCAAATGCTTTGAAAGCGGAAAAAATTGAAACAACATGGCAGACGTAAAAAAAATAGCCGAACAATTAGTAGGCTTAACAGTGAAAGAAGTACAAGAGTTAGCAGACGTTTTAAAAGCGGACTACGGTATCGAACCAGCAGCAGCAGCAGTCGTTGTAGCAGCAGGTGGTGGTGCTGAAGCAGTAGCTGAAAAAACAGCTTTTGATGTTATCTTAACATCAGCAGGTGCTAGCAAATTGAACGTAGTTAAAATCGTTAAAGATTTAACAGGTCTTGGCTTGAAAGAAGCTAAAGATTTAGTTGATGGCGCTCCAAAAGCAATCAAAGAAGGCGTTTCAAGAGCAGAAGCTGATGAAGTTGCTGGTAAATTGAAAGAAGCAGGTGCTGAGGTTGAAGTAAAGTAATTTACGCGACTTAGGTCCTAAAAATATAACCCTGACACGAGTAATCGCGTCAGGGTTTTTTGTAGCCGTATTTGCCCCTTTGTTAAATAAACCTTAAGCTTCGCCAAAGGGGGTAGGAAGGAGTATATATATTATATATTTTATTTATATACTTATCAATAATATAACAATTAAATACGAATTATAAAATATAAAATATGTCATAATTACTTATTTTGGCATTTTTTCTCAAAAAATCCTCGAAATCAGTGCTTTTGGTACAAAATTTGTTTTTAAAAGTCCTCACCATTCCTTAACTTTGCAATCCTTTATTTTGGGCGTGTAGTATAGTGTTATTGCAGTTCGACAACGAATTGTAGTATTTTCTATTTTATACTTGAGAATAATTCTCCCCAAAAATTATATTTCAATAAAACCTGGTTTATACCGTATGTCTACAACAAACTTGAACAACAGAGTCAACTTTGGTAAAATCAAACACATTGCCGAAGCACCAGACTTACTTGACATTCAGTTAGAATCTTTCAAAGAATTCTTTCAATTAGAAACAACACCTGATCGCAGAAATGTGGAAGGATTGTTCCGTGTGTTTAAGGAAAATTTTCCTATCACTGACACGCGTAACATTTTCGTTTTAGAATTTTTGGATTATTTTATCGATCCCCCACGCTACACTATTGATGAGTGTATGGAACGTGGTTTAACTTACGCAGTGCCTTTAAAAGCAAAATTGCGTTTAAGTTGTAATGATGAGGAGCACGTTGATTTCCAAACCATCGTACAGGATGTATTCTTAGGAAACATTCCTTACATGACACCGCGCGGAACCTTTGTAATTAATGGTGCTGAGCGTGTAGTGGTTTCTCAATTGCATCGTTCACCAGGTGTGTTCTTTGGACAATCAACACATCCTAACGGAACAAAAATATATTCTGCTCGTGTCATTCCTTTCAAAGGAGCATGGATGGAATTTGCTACTGATATCAACAACGTCATGTATGCTTACATCGACCGTAAGAAAAAATTCCCTGTAACAACATTGTTACGTTCAATTGGTTTTGAAACTGATAAGGACATCTTGGAATTATTCGGAATGGCAGATGAAGTTAAAGCAGATAAAAAAACTTTAGCAAATCAAATTGGTCGCAAATTAGCTGCGCGTGTTTTAAGAACATGGGTGGAAGATTTTGTGGATGAAGATACTGGTGAGGTAGTAAGTATTGAGCGTAATGAAATTGTTTTAGAGCGTGATACAGTACTTGACCAAGATTCAGTTAATCTAATTATTGAAATGGGTGCGAAAAGTGTATTCATTCAAAAAGAAGATGTGGGTGGTGATTATGCAATCATCTACAACACATTGAATAAGGATACTTCAAACTCTGAGTTGGAAGCGGTACAACATATTTACCGTCAATTAAGAGGTGCTGATGCTCCAGACAATGAAACAGCGCGTGGTATTATTGATAAACTATTCTTCTCTGATAAGCGTTATGATTTAGGAGAAGTAGGTCGTTACAAAATCAATAAAAAATTAGGACACGATTTAGGTTTCCAAAAAAAGGTATTAACTAAAAACGATATCATTGAGATTGTTAAATATCTAGTTCGTTTAACCAATGGTAAAGCAGAGGTGGACGATATTGATCATTTAAGCAATCGTCGTGTTCGTACAGTTGGGGAGCAATTGTATGCGCAATTCGGAGTAGGTTTAGCGCGTATGGCGCGTACTATTCGTGAGCGTATGAACGTTCGTGACAATGAGGTATTTACGCCAGTTGATTTGATCAATGCACGTACATTATCTTCTGTTATTAATTCGTTCTTCGGTACTTCACAATTATCGCAATTCTTAGACCAAACAAATCCATTAAGTGAGATCACGCATAAGCGTCGTATCTCCGCATTAGGACCCGGTGGTTTAAGTCGTGAGCGTGCAGGTTTCGAGGTGCGTGACGTTCACTATTCTCACTACGGTCGTTTATGTACTATTGAAACGCCAGAAGGACCAAACATTGGTTTGATTTCTACTTTGTGTGTACACGCAAAAATCAATGACATGGGCTTCATTCAAACACCTTACCGTAAAGTTGAAAATGGTAAAGTGAACATGAAAAATTTGAGTTACTTAAGTGCAGAGGAAGAAGAAAATAAAAAAATCGCACAGTCTAATACCAACCTAACTGAGAAGTGTGAGTTTGCTGAAGACAAAGTGGTATCTCGTGATACAGGCGATTTTCCGATATTAGATAAGGAAGACGTTGAATTTATGGATGTGGCGCCAAATCAGATTGTTGGTTTGAGTGCATCTTTAATTCCTTTCTTAGAGCATGATGATGCGAACCGTGCGTTGATGGGATCAAACATGCAACGTCAAGCGGTACCGTTAATTCGTCCTGAAGTTCCTATTGTTGGAACTGGTTTGGAAGGAAAGGCGGCACGTGATGCGCGTATTCAATTACATTCTGATGGCGATGGCGTTATCGAATTTGTGGATGCGAATGAAATTCATGTTCGTTACAGCAGAAATGAAATGGATCGTTTAGTGAGCTTTAACGAGGACTTAATTATTTATAAATTAACTAAGTTCATCAAAACCAACCAATCTACTTGTATCAACTTGCGTCCTGCTGTTAAAAAAGGACAAAAGGTGAAAAAAGGTGATTTCTTAACGGAAGGTTATGCCACTAAAGATGGTGAAGTTGCATTGGGTCGTAACTTACAAGTGGCGTTCATGCCATGGAAGGGTTACAACTTTGAGGATGCGATTGTAATCAGTGAAAGAGTTGTACGTGAAGATTTATTTACATCAATACATATTGATGAATATGAATTAGAAGTACGTGATACGAAATTAGGAGAGGAAGAATTAACTTCTGATATCCCGAACGTTTCTGAAGAAGCAACTAAAGATTTAGATGAGCATGGTATTATCCGTATCGGAGCTACCGTGAAGGAAGGTGATATATTAATCGGAAAGATTACCCCTAAAGGTGAATCTGATCCAACACCAGAAGAAAAATTATTGCGTGCCATCTTTGGTGACAAAGCAGGTGATGCAAAAGATGCTTCTTTAAAAGCACCTAATGGAACAGAGGGTGTGGTGATTGATAAAAAATTATTCCAACGCGCTAAAAAAGATAAGAGTGGTAAAGTGCGTGAGAAAGCATTGTTAGATAAAGTTGAAAAAGTACATGAGCAAAATGATATTTCTTTAAAGGAATTGTTAGTTGAAAAATTACAAACCTTATTAAAGGATCATGCAACGCCAGGTGTGGTTAACAACTTTGGTGAAACATTAATTCCAAAAGGAAGCAAGTTCAATCCTAAAAATTTAGCACCTATTGATTATCAAAACGTAAATCCTTTAGGATGGACTGGCGATAAAAAAGTAGATGATTTAGTAAACACTTTATTGCATAATTATAGCATTAAGTATAACGAAGAATTAGGTCGTTACAAGCGTGAGAAGTTCAACATTTCAATTGGTGATGAATTACCAGCAGGTGTGTTGAAATTAGCTAAAGTTTATTTAGCTGTTAAGCGTAAATTAAAAGTGGGTGATAAAATGGCGGGCCGTCACGGTAACAAAGGTATTGTTGCTAAGATTGTGCGTCATGAGGATATGCCATTCATGGAAGACGGAACACCAGTGGATATTGTATTGAATCCATTAGGGGTACCTTCTCGTATGAACTTAGGTCAAATCTATGAAACCATTTTAGGATGGACTGGTAAAAAATTAGGCGTAAAATTTGCAACTCCAATTTTTGATGGTGCTAGCACTACTGAAATTGAAGAGCTATGTGTGAAAGCAGATATTCCTCATAACGGACATACTTATTTATATGATGGAGAAACGGGAGATCGTTTCCACCAAAAAACATCAGTAGGTATTATCTATATGATCAAGTTACACCACATGGTGGATGATAAAATGCATGCGCGTAGTATCGGACCATACAGTTTAATCACACAACAGCCGTTAGGTGGTAAAGCACAGTTTGGTGGACAACGTTTCGGAGAGATGGAGGTTTGGGCATTGGAAGCATATGGTGCAGCGAACATCTTACAGGAATTGTTGACACTTAAATCTGATGATATCATTGGCCGTGCTAAAACATATGAAGCGATTGTTAAAGGAGAAAATATCCCTAAAGCGGGTATTCCTGAATCATTCAATGTATTAGTACATGAGTTGAGAGGATTAGGATTAGATTTAAAATTTGATTAATACCCAATTGAATATTTAGTAAAATAAAAATTCAATCGATTAACACCACATTCTTAAAAATGTACCGGGATAAAAACCGGGACTAAATGAATAAAAAATATGGCATTCAAAAAAGAGAATAGACAACGTCCTGCTTTTTCACAGATCACCATTAGTTTGGCATCTCCAGACAGTATCTTAGAAAGAAGCTTTGGTGAAGTTTTAAAACCTGAAACCATTAATTATCGTACTTACAAACCAGAAAGAGATGGTCTTTTCTGTGAGCGTATCTTTGGTCCAGTAAAGGATTATGAGTGTGCTTGTGGAAAATATAAGCGTATCCGTTATAAGGGTATTGTTTGTGATCGTTGTGGTGTTGAAGTAACTGAGAAAAAAGTGCGTCGTGAGCGTATGGGTCACATTAAATTAGTGGTACCTGTTGTGCACATTTGGTATTTTAAAAGTTTGCCAAATAAAATTGGCTACTTATTAGGAATGAGTTCTAAGAAATTAGAAACCATTATTTATTATGAGCGTTATGTAGTTATTCAACCGGGTATTAAGGATAATTTAAAAGTAGCTGATTTATTAACGGAGGAAGAGTACCTTGATTTATTAGATACTTTACCAAAGGAAAATCAATATTTACCTGATGACGATCCTCAAAAATTCGTTGCGAAAATGGGTGCGGATGCAGTCCATGATTTATTAGGTTTATTAGACTTAGATGAATTAAGTTTCTCATTGCGTAATGCAGCAGCGAACGAAACATCTCAACAAAGAAAAGCAGATGCTTTAAAGCGTTTGAGTGTGGTTGAATCTTTCCGTGAAGCAAAAACACATATCACTAACCAACCAGAGTGGATGGTGATGAAATATATTCCAGTTATTCCACCAGAATTGCGTCCATTGGTGCCATTGGATGGCGGCCGTTTTGCAAGTTCTGATTTGAATGACTTATATCGTCGTGTGATTATTCGAAACAACCGTTTAAAGCGTTTGTTGGAAATTAAAGCACCTGAAGTAATCTTACGTAATGAAAAACGTATGTTACAAGAGGCGATCGATTCATTATTTGATAACTCTCGTAAATCTAATGCGGTTAAAGCGGAGGGTGGACGTGCTTTGAAATCTTTATCTGATGTATTGAAAGGTAAGCAAGGTCGTTTCCGTCAAAACTTATTAGGTAAGCGTGTGGATTATTCTGGTCGTTCTGTAATCGTTGTAGGACCAGATTTAAAAATGCATGAGTGTGGATTGCCGAAGGATATGGCTGCTGAATTATTTAAGCCATTTATTATTCGTAAATTAATTGAAAGAGGTATCGTTAAAACAGTGAAGTCAGCTAAGAAATTAGTTGATAAAAAAGAAGCCATCATTTGGGATATCTTAGAAAATATATTGAAAGGACATCCTGTGATGTTAAACCGTGCCCCAACATTGCACCGTTTATCCATCCAAGCTTTCCAACCTAAATTGGTGGAAGGTAAAGCCATTCAATTACACCCATTAGTTACCTCAGCGTTCAACGCCGATTTCGATGGTGACCAAATGGCGGTGCATGTACCTTTAAGCCATGCATCTATTTTAGAAGCGCAATTATTGATGTTGTCTTCGCACAATATCTTGAACCCGCAAAATGGTACACCAATCACCCTTCCTTCTCAGGACATGGTATTGGGATTGTATTATATCACTAAAGGAAAAATTACCAACGAAACTGAAACCATCAAAGGTCAAGGTAAAGCGTTCTATAATTTAGACGAGGTAATCATTGCATACAATGAAAACAAAGTTGATTTACATGCAAATATTAAAGTAAAAACCAACATTCGTGAAAACGGTGTATTGGTGAATAAATTAATTGAAACTACAGTAGGTCGTGTCATGTTTAATCAACATACACCTAAAGCAGTAGGATTTGTAAATCAATTATTAACTAAGAAAAGTTTAAGAGAAATCATCGGTGATATTATTAAAATCACGGATGTTCCTACAACTGCTAAATTCTTGGATGATATTAAAACATTAGGATTTAAAATGGCCTTCCGTGGTGGATTGTCCTTTAACGTGAACGACTTAGTTGTTCCTTTAACAAGACAATCATTATTAGATGGCGCTAAAATTGAAGTAGAAGAAGTTTGGGAAAACTATAACATGGGTTTAATTACCAACAACGAGCGTTATAACCAAGTTATTGATATCTGGAGCCGTGTGGATACGCGAATCACTGAAACATTAATTCGTGAAATGGCGATCGACAAACAAGGATTCAACTCTGTTTACATGATGTTGGATTCAGGTGCGAGAGGTAGTAAAACACAGGTGAAGCAGTTAGTAGGTATTCGTGGATTGATGGCAAAGCCACGTAAGAGTGGTAGCACAGGATCTGAGGTTATTGAAAACCCAATCTTATCTAACTTTAAAGGTGGATTGAACGTATTGGATTATTTCATATCAACGCACGGAGCACGTAAAGGTTTGGCCGATACTGCATTGAAAACTGCGGATGCAGGTTACTTAACACGTCGTTTGGTGGATGTATCTCAAGACGTGGTTATTTCAGAAGAAGATTGTGGCACATTGCGTGGTATTGCAACAAGTGCATTAAAAGATAATGAGGATATCATTGAACCATTAGCAGACAGACTCGAAGGTCGTACTTCATTACATGATGTATTCAATCCTATCACCAGTGAATTAATGGTGGGTGCTGGAGAGGAAATTATGATTGATGTTGCAAGAGCGATGGAGGATGTAGGTATTGAATCAGTTGAAATCCGTTCCGTATTAACTTGCGAAAGCAAGCGTGGTGTATGTGTTAGCTGTTATGGTAGAAACTTAGCTACTGGTTATGTTACACAAAGAGGAGATGCGGTGGGTATTATTGCTGCACAATCAATTGGTGAGCCTGGTACACAGTTAACATTACGTACTTTCCACGTGGGTGGAGTTGCGGGATCATCTTCCGTTGAATCAGCATTGAACGCTAAGTTTGATGGTACTATTCAATTTGATGGTTTAAGAACAGTAGACACTATTAATAACGATGGCAACAAAGTTAAAGTGGTTATTGGTCGTACCGGTGAGGTAAGAATCATGGATGTTAAGAACGATCGTTTGATGATTACAAATAACGTTCCTTATGGTGCTTTGTTAGCTGTTAAAGATGGCGCACAAGTTAAAAAAGGAGATGTGATTTGTACATGGGATCCATTTAACAATGTGGTTGTTGCGGAACAAAATGGTAAAATTAAGTTTGAAAATATCACTGAAGGATTTACGTATCGCGATGAAGCGGATGAGCAAACAGGTCACCGTGAAAAAGTGGTTATTGAATCCAAGGATAAAACAAGAATTCCAACCATTATATTAGAAGGTGTGAAGGATAATAAAATGTACAACTTACCAGTAGGTTCTCACATTATTATCGAGGAAGGCATTGAAGTTAAAGCTGGACATGTATTGGTTAAAATTCCAAGAGTATTAGGAAAATTAAAAGATATCACTGGAGGTTTACCTCGTGTAACTGAATTATTTGAAGCGCGTAATCCAGGTAACCCTGCGATTGTGTGTGAGATAGATGGTATTGTTGCATTTGGTAATATCAAGCGTGGTAATAGAGAGATTGTTGTTGAATCTAAAGATGGCATGGTTAAGAAATACTTAGTACCATTAACACGTCAAATTTTAGTACAAGACAGCGATTTCGTAAAAGCGGGTTCTCCATTATCTGACGGTCAAATTGCACCTGCTGATATTTTAGCCATCAGAGGTCCATTTGCTGTACAAGAATATGTGGTGAATGAAATACAAGAGGTTTATCGTTTACAAGGGGTGAAAATTAATGATAAGCATATTGAAGTTATTGTTCGTCAAATGATGAAGAAAGTAGAAATCGTTGATGCGGGTGATACTAAATTCTTAGAGGAGGACTTAGAAGATCGTTATGACTTTATACAAGAAAACGATCGTATCTACGATAAGAAAGTAGTTACTGAAGCAGGCGATAGCGCAACATTAAAAGCGGGTCAAATAGTTACTTTACGTGAATTGAGAGAAGAAAATTCAATTTTACGTCGTGCAGATAAAAAAGTAGTAGAAGTGCGTGATGCAAAACCTGCAACAGCGCGTCCAGTATTATTAGGTATTACAAAAGCATCTTTAGGTGTTCAAAGCTGGATTTCTGCCGCATCATTCCAAGAAACGACCAAAGTATTAAGCCAAGCGGCCATACAAGGTAAAGTGGACTTAATGTTAGGCTTAAAAGAAAACGTAATTACAGGTCATCTCATCCCTGCAGGTACTGGTCAAAAAGAATTCGAAAAATTGATCGTAGGAAGCAAGGAAGAATATGAGGTATTAGCCACTGCACGTGAAGCGATGAGCTTTGACGAAGAGGAATAATATTCTAGCATAGATTTTTGTAAAAAGGTAGGAAGTAGCGATATTTCCTACCTTTTTTTATTTTTTATCCCTCCGTTTTTTCTTATTTTTATAGGGTAGGGCAATTATTAATTGCCGTATATTACATTAAACAAATTGAATAATGAAGTCAATCAACTGGGTAGTCAATGGGGTATTAGCAATCGCTGTTATTGTATTGTATGTATTGCATTTTAATAGTGCCAATATTCCAATTAAGTCTGCAGCATTAAATGGTGCTGGAACGAAAGTGGCTTATTTCGAAATTGATTCTATTCAAAATAGTTATTCCTTTTTTCAGGAAGTGAAATCATCTTTGCAAGTGAAGGATATGGAAAATGCAAAACAGTTAGCTGGTTTGAAAAATGCATTTGCAGCTAAATACCAAGAGCTACAAAAAAATGGCCGTTATTTATCGCAAGCGGAAGTGGCTAATAGCCAACAAGAATTAGCACAGCTTGAAAAAAATTATACCAATAAGGAGCAGCAATTATCACAAGAGTTGCAAGAGGAAAGTTTTAAAAGATTACAAGAGGTTAAAAAAAGAATTGAGCAATTTTTAGAAAAATACAATAAGAACAAGGATTTTGCTTACATATTTTCAAGTAACCCTGATTTAATGTATTATAAGGATACGGCGTATGATATCACTTCGGATATTATTAAGGGGCTAAATGCGGAACATCAATCAAATAAATAATTTAAATAAATCCTTTCCAAATCAACGGAAAGGATTTTTAATTAACAACACAATCAAAAATCATGTCAACAACAGAAACTTCGGAATTTAAACCAAGATTAGGCGCATTAGATGCGACTATGATTGTGGCGGGCGGTATGATTGGTTCAGGTATATTTATTGTTAGTAGCGAAATAACTAGATATGTAGGTAGTGCAGGCTGGTTAATTACTGCCTGGATTATAACAGGTTTTATGACCATTACGGCTGCGGTAAGTTATGGTGAGTTAAGTGCCATGTATCCCAAAGCAGGCGGACAATATGTGTATTTACAAAAAGCGTATAATCCAATAGTAGCCTTTTTATTTGGATGGAGTTTTTTCTCTGTGATACAAACAGCCACCATTGCTGCAGTAGCCGTTGCTTTTAGTAAGTTTACTGCTTATCTAATACCTAGTGTAGGGGAAAGTAATATTATTGCTGATTTGGGATTTATTAAAATATCTGCAGCGCAAGTTTTGGCCATATGTTTAATTATATTTTTAACCTATACCAATACAAGAGGCGTGAAGGAAAGTAAAATGATACAGAACTCTTTTACTTTTACAAAGCTTATATCTTTATTTGGATTAATTATTGTTGGATTTTTATTTGCAAAGCAAAATTACTGGGATATTAACTGGACCAATGCCTTTGCTGCTAAACAAAATATTGTCACTACTGCCTTAGACGGCACCGTTACCAATAGTTGGGTGCCTGTTGGAGGAACTGCTTTAATAGGGTTGATGGCGGCCGCAATGGTAGGTTCTATTTTTAGTAGTGACTCATGGAATAATGTAACTTTTATTGCTGGCGAAATTAAAAATCCACAACGTAATATTGGTTTGAGTTTATTTTTAGGAACCAGTATTGTTACTTTAATATATATCAGTGCGAATTTGATGTATATATATGTACTACCCTTAAATGATATGGCTTTTGCCGAAAATGATAGAGTGGCCATTACTGCAGCCAATGCAGTATTGGGAAATATTGGAACGATAGTGATAGCGGTCATGATTATGATATCTACTTTTGGCTGTAACAATGGATTAATCTTAGCGGGGTCAAGAGTGTATTACACAATGGCAAAAGATGGCTTGTTCTTTAAAAAAGCGGGCACTTTAAATAAAAATGAGGTTCCTGCATACGGTTTATGGATACAAGCGTTGGTAGCTAGTTTATTATGTTTGAGTGGTAAATATGGTGATCTATTAACTATGGTCTCTTTTATAGTGGTTATATTTTACGTACTTACTATTATTGGTATTTTTATCTTAAGAAAAAAGGAGCCCAATTTACCAAGACCTTATAAAGCATTTGGCTATCCTTTTTTACCAGCAATATATATAGTAATGGCAACGGTATTCTGTATTGGGTTGGTGTATACCAAGCCATTCTATTCCTTATGGGGTTTGGGGATTACGCTTTTGGGGTTACCTTTGTATTATATCGCTTTAAGCAATAAAAAAAAGGCATAATTGCATGATCACTGTTAATGACATCCATAGTTTATTTACTTCTTTTACCACCACAAAAATTGGGGTAGTAGGTGATATAATGTTGGATACCTATTGGTGGGGTCTCGTGGATCGTATTTCGCCCGAAGCACCCGTGCCTATCGTGTCCTTGCAACGTAAGGAAACCCGTGTTGGAGGCGCTGCAAACGTCGCATTAAACCTAAGCGCCTTGGGTGCACCCACCACTTTATTTTCAGTCATTGGCAAGGATGCAGAAGGTAGTGAATTAGCCAGCTTATTAAATAAGGAAGGAATCAATACTTCTTATATATACGAAAGTGAAACGCGCATTACCACTAATAAAGTGCGAATCATGGGCCGTAATCAGCAAATGATGCGATTGGATCATGAGCATACCAATGATATTACTTCGGAACAAGAAGCTGTTTTATTAGCCGGATTTTATAAATATGTAGATACGGAAAAACCTTCCTTAATCATTTTAGAAGATTACAATAAAGGGGTATTGACGCCTAATATCATTACTTCGGTGATTGATTATTGTAATGCAAAAGGGATACCAACAGCCGTTGATCCAAAGCAAAAAAACTTTTTAGCCTATAAAAACTGCACCCTATTTAAACCCAATTTAAAAGAGGTGAAAGAGGGTTTAAAAATAACTGTTGGCGATATCACGGTCCAGCATATGAATAAAGTACATGCTGCTTTACATGAAAGTTTACAAAATGTAATTTCGTTTATTACTTTATCAGAGCATGGAGTTTATTTTTCAGATGGTAAGGAGCAAAAATTAATCCCTACCCATATTCGTAATATATCGGATGTGAGTGGTGCGGGGGATACGGTTATTGCAGTGGCATCATTGGTATATGCTAGCTCAAAAAATATGTTATTAGCAGCTGAAGTTTCCAATATTGCAGGTGGAATGGTTTGTGAATTAGTAGGAACTGCACCAATTAATAAAAATGATTTAGCAGCGGAAGTCGCAAAGCTATTAACCAAATAGGGATTAAAATTGAAACAAGTATCAATCATGTATTCGAAAAAAATAGCCATTATAGTAGCTGGTGGAACAGGACAGCGCATGGGTTCGGTGGTGCCTAAACAATTTTTAGAAATTGAAGGTAAGTCCATACTATTACATACCATTGATCAATTTGTAAATGCATTTGATGATATCAGCTTAGTGGTGGTGTTACCAGAAGGTTATATTGAAGAAGGAAAAAAATTACTAAACAATAGAACAAAAAATCCCATTCAGTTTATCGCTGGTGGTGAAACCCGATTTGAGTCGGTAAAGAATGGATTAACAGCAGTCAAGGAAAAATGTATCGTATTTGTACATGATGCCGTAAGGTGTTTATTGACCCCTGCATTAATTCAAAGATGTTATCAGCAAGCAGTTGAAAATGGTTCTGCCATCCCTGCTGTGAGTTCAACGGATACCGTGCGTATTATGGAAAACGAAACACATCATTTGTTTGATCGTGAAAAAGTAATGTTGATACAAACACCACAAACCTTTCAATCTGAAGTCATATTAACTGCTTTTAATCAAGCGTATCAACCCAATTTTACGGATGAAGCCAATGTGGTTGAAGCGAGTGGGCAACCCGTTTTCTTGGTAGATGGGGAGTTTGAAAATATCAAAATTACAAGGCCATTGGATTTAGCCATAGCAACTTATGTACTAACCAAGCGACTAGGGTAATAGCTACTTTATAATTATTTAATACGAATTAATTATTGACTACGCGTTGTTTTTGTAGTATTTCCTTTCGAAATTTTATAAGGATTATTCTGATTCTAAATCCTCTCTTGGTGCTAAATCCTGTGACCAATTTTCACTGATATTAGAAGTGCTTTTACCAATTTTTTCCAAAATTTGATGCGCCACTTCCATGGCTAAGTAGCCATCCATCTCATTCACCACTGGTGTTGCGTCATTTAAAATCGCATTTACAAAACTACTAAGTTCTGCTTTAATGGCATTGCCTTGTTCAATCACAGGGTTGTTGATGGAAATGGTTTTTGTGCCTTGGTGTGTTTCAATATCAAATGAAAAAGCAGCGGTATCGTCAGGTTGCTGCAATTTAATTATTTCCGTGTTTTTTTCTAAAAAGTCAATGCCGATATAAGCATCTTTTTGAAATAATCTAATTTTGCGCATTTTTTTCATGCTAATTCTACTGCTGGTTAAATTAGCCACACAACCATTGTTAAATTCAATACGCACGTTGGCAATATCAGGGGTGTCCGTTAATACAGCAACACCACTTGCTGAAATACTTTTTACATCACTTTTAACAATGCTTAAAATAATATCAATATCGTGAATCATTAAATCCAAAATCACACTTACTTCTGTGCCTCTCGGATTAAATTGTGCTAATCGGTGTACTTCAATAAAAAGGGGGTTTAATGTTAAATCCTTTAAAGCTGTAAATGCAGGATTAAATCTTTCTACATGACCCACTTGTAATTTTACATTTGCTTCCTTTACCATGTTTACGATTGCCTTGCCTTCATCAATCGTTTTGGCCATTGGCTTTTCAACAAAAACATTTTTGCCCATTTTAATCGCCATCTCACAAACAGGGAAATGCAAATGCGTAGGGGTAACTACATCAATAATATCGCAGGCTGCAATCAATGCTTCTTCATCCATGAATCTTTTAAGACCATAGGTTTTTTCAATCTCATGTGCATGTTCGTTGCTTGGATCAAAAAAGCCTACCAGTTCCACTTCGGGAATTTCTTTCCAATTATTTAGGTGATACTTACCCAAATGTCCCACTCCAAACACGCCCACTTTAAGCATAGCTTTAATTTATTAAGGGTAAAGTTACACTATAAGCCATTGAAATTGAATGCATTTAGTCCGTTGTGGAAAATTGGCAAAATGCTGTTAATTGCTGCTTCATAATTGATTTTGAATGTCATTTAATTGCATAGTCGGCCTAGGGAATCCTACATTTTACAAGTGCATTTACTATCTTTAATGAATTGCACAAAAACTGATTATGCATCCTAATATTCAACATTTATATGAAATTGCCAATAAGCCCACCCGAAAGGTGATTGGTTTAATGAGTGGTACTTCCTTGGATGGTTTGGATATTGCGTTGTGTACCATTACCGGTGCTGGGAATACAACCAAGGTTTCTCTGGATGAATTTATAACGGTGCCATATACGCCCGATTTGAAAGAAAAGTTGCTAACTGTATTTTCTCAAAAAACAGTTTCCTTAGAACAATTATGTGTACTTAATCCATGGTTGGCATTACAACATGCAAGCATGGTCAATCATGCACTTCAACAATGGGGGATGCAATCAAATGAAGTTGATTTAATTGCAAGTCATGGCCAAACCATTTATCATGCACCCAAAAGTTTACATCCAGAGGATGTATTTGGGCCCGCTACATTGCAAATTGGGGATGGTGATCATATAGCAGTAGCCACTGGAATCGTAACGGTAAGTGACTTTAGACAAAAACATATTGCTGCAGGAGGTGAGGGAGCGCCATTATCCTTGTATGGCGACTATTTGTTGTGTGCCCATGAAACTGAAAATAGAATTTTATTAAATATTGGAGGCATCGCCAATTTTACATTATTAAATGCTGGCGGTAGCTTGGCGCAAGTATTTTCATCTGACACGGGCCCTGGTAATACTTTAATGGATGCGTATACTAGAAAGTATTTTGATGGGTTGGCTTATGATAAGGATGGCATCATTGCTAAATCAGGAAAAATTAATGAGCCTTTATTACAATCATTAAAAAGCGATTCATTTTTTAAGGTAGCATTTCCTAAAACAATTGGGCCAGAATTATTTAATCTTGACTACATTATTCAAGCGCAAATGGCCTTGGGTACAATGTTATCCCATGAGGATGTGCTTGCCACTTTAAATATGTTTACAGCCCAAACCATTAGTGAAGCAATAAAAAAAGTAGTGGGGGATCAATTCACTTATACCATGTATATCAGTGGTGGAGGGATGCACAATCATTTATTAATGGAGCAGCTAAAACAATTGCTTCCAAGTATAACCATAAAATCATCTTTGGAAATAGGCATATTACCTGATGCGAAGGAGGCCATTTTATTTGCCTTGCTTGGGAATGAAGCAGTAGCAGGGACGCCTTTATTGGCTGGAGGAAATGCCACTAAGGTTGCTACAACCATGGGTAAAATTAGTTTCCCTAATTAAGTAAACTAATCATTAGACTTTACTATTTTAAATCAGTTGTTATAAGTCATTATAAGTGTCATTGAAAATTATTATTTATGCTAATTAATCTCATTTTCTAAAGTAGCGGCTTCAATCGACTTTTTTACGGAGCCATAAGTTTTAAGCAACTGTTCTGCTTTTGCAGTATCGTTAATTTTTAATTCATCCATGATCATTTTTACACCACGATCAAATAATTTTTGATTGGTCAATTGCATGTTTACCATTTTATTGCCTTTAATACGACCTAGTTTAATCATCACCGCAGTGGAGATCATGTTCAGCACCATTTTTTGAGCAGTACCACTTTTCATTCTTGTACTTCCAGTTACAAATTCAGGTCCAACCACTACTTCAATTGGAAAATTGGCATGAGCTGAAATGGGGCTATTCGCATTGCAGCTAATACTGCCTGTGATAATACCTTGTTCTTGACATTTTTTTAATCCCCCAATCACATAGGGAGTGGTGCCACTTGCGGCAATACCTACCACCACATCTAAGGCACTAATTTTATATGCTTGTAAATCAATCCAAGCTTGCGCCATATCATCTTCTGCATTTTCAACTGCATGAAACATGGCTTTTTGTCCACCTGCAATAATACCTACCACTACATCTTCAGAAACGCCAAAAGTAGGAGGGCATTCGCTAGCATCAACCATACCCAAACGACCACTGGTGCCAGCACCAATGTAAAATAAACGGCCACCGTTTTGTAATTTATGCGCCGCAGCATCTACAAGTAAACTAATTTGCGGAATTTGTTTTTCAACTTCAAAAGCAACTTTTTTATCTTCTGTATTTATATTTGAAACTATAGCTTCAGTACTTGATTTTTCAATATCATGATATAAAGAGGGTTCTTCCGTGGTTCTATTAAAATTACTAGGCATCTTTTGCTAATGTATTTAAAGCGTTTACAAATTGGTCAAGTTCATCCGTTGTGGTATAAACATTGGGGCATATCCGACAGCCAATGACATTTATATAATCAATGGCAACAGTGAAAATTTTAAATTCATTCATCAATCTAGTGGCTACAACACTTGGTTTAATTCCCACTATACCAACATTTGCAATACCACAACATTTTGTTTGATCTACTGGTGTATTGATTATGATTTTTGGGTTATTGCGTACTTTACTGGTCCAATAGTTTTGTAGATAACGCAATCTTGCTTCTTTTTTTTCTGCACCTATCATTTCATAATAATCTATCGAATCATTAATGGCAAGGTCGGTAGCAACAGCGTGGGTACCAATATGGTTTAAACGTTTAATTTTATCCAATTGCTTCTCTCCATCCGCTAATAGTGGCCATAGGTTTTTAATTCTATTTTTGTTGATGTATAATATACCGGCACCTAAAGGGCTGCTCAGCCACTTGTGCAATGATGCAGCGTAATAATCACATCCTAAATCATCAATGCTGTATTGGAAATGTGCAAAAGCATGTGCGCCATCCACAAGCACTTGCACTCCTTTTGCATGTGCCATTGCACATATTTTTTTAATGGGTAAAATATGACCTGTTATATTAATCATATGACACACCATCATCAATTTAGTCTTAGAAGTAATAGCGTTTTCATAAATAGCTACAATTTCTTCATCATTAGCAGGATGATTAGGTATAGACACTTTGACATTTACAATTCCGTATCTGTTTTTTACTTGTTCAAACATATCCAACATGGATCCATAATCTTGTATGGCCATTATTGCTTCGTCCCCTTTTTGCCAATCAAATCCACTTACAACTAAGTCAATGGATTCGGTTGTATTTCGTGTAATGATCATTTCTTCCGCACTACAACCCCCTAGTTTTGCTAAACGTGCGGCTACTTTATCTTTATTATCCCATTGCACGGTCCGCATATAGTAGGAGCCTTGGTAATTTACCATTTTAATATGTTCAATATATTTTTCTAAAATAGGTTGGGGTAAAAAATTATAATAGCCATTTTCTAAATTGATATAGTCGGGCTTTAATAAATATTGATTTCTGATACTGAGCCAAAAATCCTCCACCATGGCCAAATCCTTTGCAGGTAAATAAGCATTTTCCTTAAAAGTTTGCGCTAATCCTGTTAAGCCAATTGGCGCTGCAAGGGTCGTTAATAAAATATCTTTAATAAACTGTCGCTTTTTCATTGGTTAAATTTTAATTCTAGTTTACGTCGATCGGGTTTCTTGAACAAAGAAAGTAGGGGTATTACAAAAATACGGCTATATGACATTCTTGGTGCTCATTTTGTGGTATAAATTTAGCTAATAGGGAACCTTTGCTTATTAGGATTGGGCATGCGGCATTCATTTTTGATTGCTAGTCAGTTAGTTATCCATTATTTGATGAAAATTGTGATTTGGACGGCCATTCACGTAATTACTGAGCCTTGATGCGATGTTTTTGTTAAATTAGTACTATTATATCATTATAAAATTTGCCAAATGAAAAAAATACTTTTTAGTGTATTGGTCCTTGTTTTTTCAATACCCATGATCACTTTTTCGCAGGAAACAATTGATGCATCTGTTATGCAAAAAATTAGGGAGGAAGGATTAACGCGATCAAAGGTGATGGATATTGCTTTTAATTTAACGGATAAAAATGGTGGCCGTTTGACAAATTCTGAAGGATATATGCGAGCAGCAAACTATGCGAAAGAAACTTTAGGTGGATGGGGAATGGCAAATGCCGTTCTTGATCCTTGGGGTGAATTTGGTAAAGGTTGGGATTTGCAAAAAATGTATTTAGCAATGACAGCGCCTTATTACAAACCTTTACTTGCTTATCCAAAAACTTGGACTGCAGGAACCAAAGGATTGAAAAAAGGGAATTTATTAGTAATTGCATTAAAGGATTCTGCTGCGTTAATGGAATATAAAGGAAAATTAAAAGGAAAACTAATCATCATTGATCAGTTAAGCGTCTATAAGCAAAGTTTTAAAGCGGATGCAGTTAGATATACGGATGAGGATCTTGCGAAAATGGCTGCTGCTAAGCCACAAGCTGGTCGTGGTGGTCAAGCAATGGACACGGCTCAAATGCGCAGAATGAGAGAACAATATGCGCGCAGTGGTGGAGGATCTGCTATGCGCGTTTCAAGCATGTTAAAAACAATGGCGATGGAAGAAGGTGCTATTGGAATGATATCAACAAGTACAAGAAACCATGATGGTACTGTATTTACAGGAGGCGGTGGTGCATACAAAGGAACTGATCCAGAAAACTTTTTAGATATGTCTTTAGGTATTGAGGATTATAATACTTTATTAAGAATTGCAAAATCAGGTACCGATGTAGCCATAGAAGCAGATGTGAAAGTTAAATTTCAAGATAAGGATTTACAAGGCTATAATGTAATTGCTGAAATCCCTGGAACTGATCCTACTTTAAAAGATGAAGTGGTGATGATTGGAGCACATTTAGATTCATGGCAGGCTGGAACTGGTTCAACTGATAATGCGGCTGGATCATCAGTAATGATGGAGGTGATGCGCATTTTAAAAACAATTGGCGTGCAACCAAAGCGTACTATTCGTATAGGATTATGGAGTGGGGAGGAGCAAGGTTTATTAGGATCAAAAGGGTATGTTAAAAAAACTTTTATGGATGCCTCTGGCAAACCAAATAAAGCACATGAGCAATTTTCAGCCTATTACAATATTGATAATGGAACAGGAAAAATAAGAGGTATTTACTTGCAAGGTAATGCGGCTTGTGCTGATATTTTTTCAAATTGGTTCAAGCCTTTTCATGATTTAGGTGCTAAAACAATTACCATTAGTAATACAGGCGGTACTGATCACCAATCCTATGATGGTGTTGGCTTACCAGGATTCCAATTTATTCAGGATCCAATTGAATACGATACGCGAACGCACCATAGCAATATGGATGTGTATGATCATTTAATTGAAGATGATTTAAAACAAATGGCTACGATTGTTGCTGCATTTGTTTATAACTCAGCACAAAGAGATGCGAAGTTGCCAAGGAAGGGGAAATAATTTATTTTTAAAATTTTAATTGAATGGAAAATATTTATAAATTCATGCTTATGAACAAAAGTTATTGTAGTAAAGTGGTAGTTGTTGTTTTTTTTGTTTTTATGCAAATTGGAGCTGCTGAGCTAAAGGCGCAAACCAGTAAAAATAGTTTGTATAAGCAAACCAGTGAAATGGCCGACATGATGATTCAGTATGATGCGGATAAAGGCAGTGTTATGCGGTTTTATGCATCCAGTAGTTCACAGGAAAATAGATTTAGTAGGCCTGATGCAGGTGGTGGCTATAATTCCCCAGAGCGTCGTCAGCGCTTTCTTGCATTGATTGCTGATTATCAAAAACAAATGTTGAAATTAGATTTTAATTCATTCGATATCAACGGCAAAGTGGATTATATTTTGTTTAAACGAAATTTAGAAGATCAAGCTTATCAATTGAATGAAGAACAGGAAAAGTATGTAAAAATTGCGAAGTATCTTTCTTTTGAAAATCGCATCTATGCCTTAGAAAAAGTGCGTCGTCGCGGGTTGTCGGTTGTTGGGCAGGAAGTAGCAAAGGAGCTAAATGATTTAAATAAAGAAATCGTTAAATCAATTAGTGGGGTAAAAAAAATGGATAGTGTTGAGATGGTATTAGCGGATTATGCAAGTGCTTCAATTAGAGGTTTGCAAAGCACTTTAAAAAATTATTATAGTTTTTATAATGGATATGACCCCATGTTCACTTGGTGGGTGCCTAAAACATATACGGTTACAGATAGTTTATTAAATGTATACGCTTCAGCCATTCGTAGAAAAGGGAAATTGGTTTCCTATCAAAAAGATGATGGTAGTGGAATTATTGGTAAACCCATTGGACATGATGAGTTAGTACGTCAATTAAAGCTTGAATTTATTCCCTACACGCCTGAGGAGTTAGTAGATATTGCCAATAAAGAATTTGCTTGGTGTGATGCAGAGTTATTAAAAGCGAGTAGAGAAATGGGATTTGGAGACAATTGGAAAGCAGCACAGGAAAAAGTAAAAAATTCCTATGTGCCACCTGGAAAGCAACCAGAAGCCATGTTTGAATTGTATAATCAATCCGTTGATTTTTTGAAAAAGTATGATTTGTTATCTATTCCACCCATTGCGGAGGAAACTTGGAATATGTATATGATGTCGCCTGAGCGTCAATTGGTAAGTCCTTTCTTTTTAGGTGGTGAAACTTTAATGATTTCATATCCTACCAATACCATGGATTATGAGGATAAAATGATGAGTATGCGTGGCAATAATCCTGATTTTTCACGCGCAACCGTACACCATGAATTAATTGCAGGGCACCATTTACAAGGGTTTATGTCTAATAGATATAAGCCTTATCGTAATTTCCCAACGCCATTTTGGACAGAGGGTAATTCACTTTATTGGGAGTTGTTATTGTGGGATATGAAATTTCCGCAAACACCTGAACATAGAATTGGTATGTTGTTTTGGCGCATGCATCGTTGCGCGCGTATTATGTTCTCACTTAACTATCATTTAGGAAAATGGACACCACAACAATGTATCGATTACCTAGTGGACCGAGTAGGACATGAGCGTGCGAATGCGGAAGGGGAAGTGCGCCGATCATTTACAGGAAGTTATGGCCCTTTATATCAGTTGGCTTATATGGTGGGTGGTTTGCAGTTTAATGCGTTAAAGAAAGAATTGATGGATGCCAAAAAAATGTCATTAAAACAATACCATGATGCAATTTTAAGAGAAAATAAAATGCCTATTGAACTATTACGTGCATTATTGATGAATCAGCCAGTAACCAGAGATTTTCAAACGAATTGGCGTTTTTATAAAAAATAAATAAATTACTATAAGGCCTTCCTCCGCATGCGCAGAGGAAGGCCTTTTTTAATATTCAGAACCGCTACTTTATAATTTAAAGCTGACGCTTTTACCTAAGTATACGCCCTGAGGTAAATCAATAATAATCATTGTTTTATTATTTTTCTCATCTGGGTAGCAGGTAATTCCTGCTGCTTTTGTTTTGTATATATTAGGTAATGTAATTAAAATTCTGCTTAATTCCCTAGAAGGGTCAGCAACAGTTAATTCTTTCACTTTATTTCCGTCCATTTTTAACATGGCCATACCTTGACTATCCATTTTCACAGATTGACCTTTTTCAATTTCAACCTCACCTGCTTTGTAAAAGGCCAATTGAACAATGCCTAGTTTAGTTTGCTTAACCCCTTGGAGTTCAGCAGTGTTGGACAAAATTATAATATTGCGATTATTCCCACTCGTTTCTGATAACTGTTGTTCTGTCACATTAGGCACTACAATATATTGGTAGGAGGGGCTTCGGTCCATTTTTCTTTTCCCATGAATATCGGTCTCGTTTATCTTGTCACCATGATTAAAATATAATTTGAATATATCTGTTTTCACCAATTCTTTACTAATGTTTTTTTGATCAGTGATGTCTGACCATCTTCCAGTTTCTGTTTGATTTGAAATAGTTATTTTGGTTGGTTCAGGAAAAATATAGCCCACCTTGTCTTGGTAAACCCATTTTACATTATTTGCTTCTCTATTTCCATTAGGAAGAATTGATTTAATACCATCTTGTAAAACACTCACTTCCGTTTTTAATAAGGATTGATTAATGGTTGTTACCACAGGCAATGATTTTTTTGGTTTGATACCAGCGCCTAAGCAAACATATTCCTCATCAAAAAAGAACCATGATTTTTTAGCTTCTAATAAGTCGTGCGGGCTTTTAAAATCAAAAGCAACTGCACCGTATAAACCATCGGTTACCGCACCTACAAAACTAGTAAGCCCTTCCTTTTGAATTTCATTGGGGCCAGGTAGGTTGGCTTTTTGCATGATAGTGGTGCCGGAGATCTTCTGCCAATCATAGGCAGCCCAAATATTATGGTATTCGTCACCTTTAAGTAATAAGTAGTTGGTGCCATCTGCTCTGTGATGGGTTGTTTTCCCAGGACCATTGTAGGGTTGTTCCATATTTTGGTTTCTGGTCGAAAACATTCTCACACTCGTATAAAAATTAGGACGTTGAAATACAAAATGTTCTGTTTGCCAAAAGAATTTCGCAAAGGATAGGGAAGGGGTTGCTTGGCCTTTTCTTAATTTTATAATTTCTTCTAATTCCTTTTTTCTATAATCAGTGCTAATTAATATTCTTTCAATTTCAAGTGTGCCCTTAGGTGCTACTCCGTTTCTTTTACTTGTTATATCGCGATTTCTTACACCGACATCTTCATATACGCCATAAACCATTTGTTTGTATATGCCATCTAGATAATAATCAACCAGTAAGTTCATTTTTTCTGCAGAGAATTTATATTTTGTATCTGCAACATACCAAGACCATTCGCCATAGGCATTGGCGAACTTCCCGTAGCCATAGGAGTCGGTATTATTCACGCGATCAGGTCTGTGATGAAAACTAAAATCTTGTTGAATGCCTCGCTCACCGGTAGCAAACTTCATCTCCCCTTGGATGATATTTATAATAGAGTCAAACATTTTATCATTGCCGTTAAATAATAAATTTTTAGCAAGAATACCTGCAATAACAATTCGGTCCCCACTTGGACGAGCCCCTGAAGCTTTCATATTTGCTCTGCCAATCATAGGTTGTGCTTTTTCTACTAAATCCTTGGGTAGCTCATCCCCAATCGCCAACATCAGGTTCATTATATTAGTAGGGGTGGTGATTTGATTGTCATGCCAGTTATCGCCCACAAAATCTTTCTGAACCCAAAAGTTTAGGCCACTTATAATGGCATCTTTTAATTTTTGACTTTTATAATAAACGGAGGCGTTGTTTTTATAGGCTTTTGCTATATAAGCTAAATCATTGGTATGTCTTCCGTGGGGGAAACTTGCGGTGGTGCTTAGGTCTGAATAGTTAATATCATTAAAACTACCATCTTCATTCATTTTAGATAGAATAGTTTCCACTTGATTGTCTGAAGGTTTATTTTGTAAAAGTTCAGTGACAATTCTTTGCTTGATAATGCTTAAATCTTTCGATTGGGCGATGTTAGTTTTAGAAATTGCAAAAATTGCGATTAGGAAGCATATGATTTTTTTCATATTTTACTTTATGTTGAATGGAAGAATAAGTTGTAATGATTAAAAATAATGAAAATAGAACTATTTACCGTAACAATTAGGTATAAAAATTTGAGTAATTACTATTCTTTTAAAAGCGCAGTCATAATTATTCGCTAATGATGAATATAATACCCTCAGATTAAATGGTATTTTAATTGGAATATCTTTTATTGTAATATTTTTTGAAGAAAAACAATAGTACAATGCATATTGGGATTATTGCTAAATACAAATAGATTGGTTGAGAATAAGTTTCATTTTTCTTTGGGTACTGAAATGTATTCTCTGTATTTAAAATATAAGTTATTTCTTTTTCTGTTTTACTGACAATTTTCAATAAAGTAAAATGATTGTACAGTTGGCTAAAAGCGGTGAATGAAATTGCTGTTGGCAAAAAATCATCATTGCTTATGTCAAAAAAAACGCTTGTTTCATGCGCTAATTGGACTTTATCATTAGTCAACTTTAAAACGGCATCTCCATTAATTTTCAAATTACTTTTAACTAAATCCAGGATTAATTTTTGTAATTCAGATGGACGGATACTGTCCATATTCATTTTAGGGTATTTTTCTTTAATAGCTAATTGACAGGTATATAATGGTGCAGTTACAAAGACAGACCACTTTTTATTTTCATTTTGAATAATTGAAATAGTAGATACCTGCGGATTATGTGCATATCCATTTACTACAAATAGTAGCAATAATGTTAAACACCCTATTCTAAGCATGAATGTATAGTTTATTACAATGTAACCGAAAATTTACCAGGCACACCTCTGAAGCTATTGATAAAACTATTAGATCCAGCATTCGCAACATGATAATGATAGCCTCTTTTAGCATCATAATGGCCTCTACTTGCGTCAAGACCTGTGGACTCTTTTCCCGCTTCATCTAAATTTTCAAATAAACCATAGCCATCCATTGCGTATCCAATCATTGCAGCATGTGCATCGGATTGTTTTATTTTTGTAGATTTTCCTGTTGCTGCGTGATAATGATATCCTGTAGCTCCATTTACATGTCCTCCTGCATCATCAAATGGCGCTAAAGTATATGCACCTAAGATGGCTTGCGTTGGAGCAGGGGGATCAAAATTAATGCCGTTAAATGCAATTCCTACAACACCGCCCATTCCCATAATTGGTACTGTATTTGTTGATTTAACAGGCTTAACTGGGATATAATATATTTTTTTAATTCCCGGGAAATATGAGGGAAGACATTGCACACAATAGTTTTTATACATGGGATCAACATTAGGTCTGGCAGCAGCTTCACACGCCGCCTTTGTATCGGTAAAATTGATTGCGCCAGTGGTTGTATTATATAGCTTCCAAGTAGTATTTGAATAAAAAGTGGCTAAATTTTTAATAAATGGACCATCTACATCATATAATTTACCACCTTCAAACCAAATGCCACCTTTATCAATGCCATCATTTATATTAGTCGGACACCAAGGACCTTGGGTATGATCAGAGGGGGTATTATTTGAAACAATTTTATAACACATTACGCTCGTTCCATCGGCTAGCGTTTGACTTACTTTAGTAATACTTTCAGTTAATCCAGCGGTTAAAAAATGTGTTGGATTTACTTCGATTATAACTGAATCATCGGTATTTGCAGTTGCTGGAGTTGTGATACTAGCGTTGTTACTTGATTTATCACAGGCAAATGTGAAAAATGCTATAAATAGTAGCATTAATCTAAATTTATTTAAAATCATTGGGGTTAGTTTGGATGTTAGATTTGTCAGAGAATAAAAGGTTTAAATAGGGGGCAGTATTTTAACAGTTAAATTAGTATTCTTTTCAGCAGCATACTTTCTTTTAAAACTATTCCAGGTATCGAGTGATTGAATAAGTGCCGTCTGGGCATCTACTTTAATATTGTAACATTGCAATCCAAATATTCCATTATAGCCCTTATCTTTTAACAGTTTAACGAAATCGTAGGTATTAAAACTTCCAGAACCAAGGGGTTGTATCAGCCTATTCCAATCCATATTCTTTGTATCGCCAGAATCAGCGCCACAGATTGAAACCATCATTAAATAGGGCATGGCCCTGGTTACCGCTTCCTCGATTTGATCCTGTCCTTCAACCTTAAGGAAATGACAGAGATTAAAAACTATTCCAATATTGGATCGGCCAGCCATTGAAGCAATTTTCAAAGCATGATCAATGGATTCGCAGTAATTTGAAAAATGAGGATAGATAGCAAGTTTAACATGGTGGATAGAAGCATAATCTGCCAATGCTGTAAGTATTTCAACTAATTTCAAGTCACCTTCCAAATGGTTGTTCCTATATAATTTACTACTTATGGGTAATGTAATTATCAGATCGCGGTCTTTAGCATCCCTGATAATTTTTTTTAGTTTTGTTTCGCCGATGGCAATCCCCTGGTCAATGTTTAATTCAATGTAAATTTCTGGCAATTTTAATCCTTCTTGATCGAGGGCTTTTCGAAACTCGAAATAATTTACTTCACCACTGCCCGAAATAGCTTTATACCCAATTTTTTTTACCAATGCTGCTTGTTCCTCAAAACTTTTAGGTGCATTGGGAAGATTCATTACATTTCCAAAGCAATAAAAGGGGTTGTTGAGCTCCTTCACTTGTGCAAAGCAACCCATGGTTAAATTGAGTAGGATCATCCCCAATGCTATTAATATTCCTTTCATATTAGTTGATTTATTCAAGCAACAATTTACGTTATTGACAGAATACTGTTCAAAATAAAAATAAAAAGTGTAGTAGTACAACTAGCTTTAAAAAAATCTTGATAATCAAGTTTTTAATTATTTTAAAAGCGGACCGGACGGTGAGTGCTCACTTATCTCAATCGCCTCTCCAACCATCTAATTCAATATATATAAAGTAGTTATAATTATACTTTTCTTGTCATAATAGCCCCAAATGGGGTTAAATAGGCGGGGGAGTAGCTAAAGATTCTACTAGATGATGTTATTATTTTAATAGCTAACTTTAGAATACCCCAAGAACATAAAATATTGAATCCTAATTGCCCATTACAAATAAAAGTGCAAGCTAAATTTTTTAAAATCATTATATGAAAAACAAATTAAAATTCTTTCTGTTAATAATACTTCTTGTATTTAGCAGTATTGCATCACAGTCTCAAACAGTTAAACAATGGGTCGAATATAATGGGTTTGAAGGACCTGGTAATGGAAAGAGTATCGTATTTGTCTGTGGTGATGAAGAGTATCGCTCAGAGGAAGGCTTGCCTATGTTAGCACAGATATTGGCAAAGAGATATGGATTTTCCTGTACGGTTCTTTTTTCATCTGATCCCAAAACAGGAGAAATTGATCCTTTGAACCTATCTAATATCAATGGGCTCGAACATTTAGCAAAAGCAGATTTACTGGTGATTCTTACTAGGTTCAGAGAGCTTCCTGATTCCCAAATGAAGTACATCGATGAATATATTAAGGCAGGAAAACCAGTAGTGGGGCTTCGTACGGCAACACATGCATTTAATTATAAGATGAATAAAAATAGTCCTTATGCCAAATACGATTTCAGAAGTAAGGTGAATGGGTGGGAGGATGGTTTTGGAAGACAAATACTTGGAGAGACATGGATTAGTCATCATGGTAATCATACACAAGAAGGCACAAGGGGTGTTGTAAACGGAATAGAACAGAACAAAAAGAACCCTATTCTTAATGGTGTTTCGGATATCTGGATTCCCACTGATGTTTATACAGTAAGAGACCTTGGGAATGCCAATGTACTTATATATGGTCAAAGCTCAAATGGTATGACACCAGAATCTCCTATAAATCTAAAAAAATCGATCATGCCGGTTGCATGGACAAAATCATATACAGGTTCTAACGGAGTCATGGGGCGTGTCTTTTCTACAACAATGGGAGCATCTATCGATCTACTTAATGAAGACTTGCGCAGGTTAATTGTTAATGGATGTTTTTGGGCCATTGGAATGGAAATGCAGATACCTGTAAAAGCTGATGTAGATTTTATAAGTGATTATAATCCTAAAATGTTTGGGTATGGGCTTTTTAAAAAGGGAATGTTTCCTTCAAATTTTGAATTAAAATAAGGGTATTAAAATCGCTTTAAAATAGGGTATTGACATCCTATGAAACTCCTCTCCAACTACCAAAATCATCAGATATAAAGGAGTTATAATTATATTTTTCTTGTTAGTTTTGACAGTATATTTAACTTTCTTACATAAATCTTTCCTATGAAAAAAATAATGACCTCCCTGGCGTTTGTATGTTTCTCTTTAGTTAGCATCAACGCACAAATAGCAACCGTTCAAAAATTATGGGCTACCGATACGATTTTAAAAGTTCCAGAATCAGTGTTAGTAGATGACAAAGAAAACTGCTTATGGGTTTCAAATATTGACGGCGCTGCTAATGGCAAAGACGGCAAAGGAAGTATTAGTAAATTATCAAAAACAGGCACGCCTATTAATTTGGATTGGATTACCGGATTAAATGCACCGAAAGGGATGGCCAAATACAAACAAGAACTCTATGTAGCAGACCTTACAGAACTTATTGTGATTGACATTAAAAAAGGTGTCATAAAAAATAAAATTAAGGTAGAAGGGTCCGTTTTTTTAAATGATGTTACCGTCAATAAAAATGGTGCTGTTTTTGTATCTGATAGCAGAACGGGAAAAGTACACCGTTATGAAAACAACAAGGTAACCATAGAAGCTGAAAACCTGCAAGGACCCAATGGACTTTTAAGCATCGACGACCAACTATTAATTTTAGACAGAGGCTCATTACTATCTTTAACACCAGGTGGCACTATTTCTAAAATAATGGATGGCATGGATCCAAGCACCGACGGTATTGAAAAAGTTGCCCCCAACCAATACATTGTAAGCTGCTGGAATGGCATTGTTTATTTTGTTGCAGCAGGGACACAAAAAATAACTTTATTTGATACGAGATCCGAAAAAATAAACAGCGCCGATATTGGTTATGACGCAAAAAATAAAATCATTTACGTCCCTACTTTTTTAAAAAATTCAGTAGTAGCTTATCAGTTGCAAATTCAATAAGGGGTAAAATAGGGGGTAGTAGCTACCATTCTGCTACAGGCATCAAAAAAGCCCCTAACTTATTGAAAGTTAAGGGCTTTTGCGGACCGGACGGTGAGTTCCCACTTAACTCA